>Ga0209514_10000570_pt1 | contig 73991 bp, 67 predicted proteins | sample Subgrocontami58m_FD_187452 | JGI IMG/M metagenome (GOLD analysis project Ga0209514, IMG submission 187452) | Subsurface groundwater microbial communities from S. Glens Falls, New York, USA - GMW37 contaminated, 5.8 m (SPAdes) (version 3) | ecosystem: Environmental > Aquatic > Deep subsurface >... | reverse complement strand
GCGTCAGGGTTTCCCCCATTGCGCAAGATTCCTCACTGCTGCCTCCCGTAGGAGTCTGGACCGTGTCTCAGTTCCAGTGTGGCTGATCATCCTCTCAGACCAGCTAACCATCGTCGCCTTGGTAGGCTTTTACCCTACCAACTAGCTAATGGTACGCGGACTCATCCTTAAGCGAGAGCTTACAAGTAGAGGCCCCCTTTGGCTGTCTCACCGAGGTAAAAACAGCATTATCCGGTATTAGCCCACCTTTCGATGAGTTATTCCTGACTAAAGGGCAGATTATCCACGCGTTACTCACCCGTGCGCCACTTTACTCGGGTCCCGAAGGACCCTTTCACGTACGACTTGCATGTGTTAGGCACGCCGCCAGCGTTTGTTCTGAGCCAGGATCAAACTCTCCAGTTTTTAATTCTTGGAGATTTCTCTCTAGCTTTTTACGATTTGTACTAAGGACCCACAAATCAATTATCCCACTATTCAATTTCCAAAGAACCAGCAAAATGAGCCTTTGACTGTAACCGATGTTCTGGTTATTGTCAAGAGCTTTTTTCTAAACAGAGAAAAAATAATGCTTTGTTAAAGAATCTGTCCAGGATCAATCAGCGAAAACAAACCATGAATTTCTTGATCAACCTCAGTAGAAGAACGTTTATACGCTCAGTTGTTTTAGATGTCAAGCACTATTTGAAAAGTTTTTTTTAATCGCTTAGGGTAACGACGAAGTGGCTTTTTTTCCCCTTCCTCAGGACGATTTCGCCACGCTCGTTCAGATCGTTCATCGTTATTATCTCTGCAAATTCTGTTAGTTGTCTATCGTTGACGTAGCCTCCCCCTTGCGAAAGGACCCGCCTGGCCTCGCCCTTGGAGGAACAGACCTGCGCCTCATAGAACAATTCAAAGGCCGGAATGCCAGCTTCCAGTTCCTCGCGCGACTTTTTCAAGGAGGGGATGCCATCAATATCCGTAGGGGCCAGGAAACGGGGAATCTTGCAGGAGGGGAAAAGGGAAGCCGCGACAGGTTTCGTATGAAAGGCCGTCACGGAAGCCCTCCAGGACGCCTCTGCCGCTTCTTGGCCATGGGTGATGGCTGTCGCCTCGAAGGCCAGCACGGCCTTGGCCATGTTGAGTTCAGCATCACTCAACCCCCTTATCTGTCTGATTTCTTCCATGGGAAGGAAAGTGAAAAGGCAGAGGAATCTCTCCACATCGGCGTCATCCGTATTAATCCAATATTGGTAATAATCATAGGGTGTTGTTAAGGAGGCATCCAACCACAGGGCGCCTTTTTCCGTCTTCCCCATCTTGTGGCCGCGAGAAGTCGTCAACAGGGGGAAAGTAATGCCGAAGGCAGTCTTTCCCTTTATCCTTCTTATAAGGTCGATGCCGGCCAGGATATTGCCCCACTGGTCGTTTCCCCCCAGTTGGACGGTGCAGCCCTCCTTTTCGAACAAATGCAGGAAATCATAGGCCTGGAGAAGCATATAATTAAACTCTATTAAATTCAGGCCCTTTTCCAGGCGAATCTTATAGCTCTCGGCAGCCAACATCTTGTTGACGCTGAAGTGTTTACCAATATCACGCAGAAATTCTATATAGTTAAGTTTTGTCAGCCAGTCGGCATTATTCAGCAACAGGGCCTTATCGTCCTGAAAATCAAGATACCGGGAAAGCTGGTTTTGCAGACCCCGAGCATTGTAATCTATTTGCTCGCGGGAGAGAAGCTGCCGCATTTCCGTTTTACCGCTGGGGTCGCCAATCAAACCAGTGCCGCCGCCGATTAGTGCAATCGGTCGATGGCCATGGCGCTGCATGTGCACCATGGCCATAATGGGAACAAGGCTGCCGATGTGGAGGCTGGCGGCCGTCGGATCAAAGCCCGTGTAAAAGGTGATCCGTTCCTCCTGCAGAAGCTTCCGGACGAGTTCTTCATCCGTCACCTGCGCAATGAATCCTCTTTCCGCAAGTGTGTCGTAGGCGTTCTTCACCCGGCAAACCTCCAGGTCACTCTTTCTATGGCCCGGCTGGTCCCCCTCGTTTCGTCTACGTCCAGGATCACCCCTTGCAGCCGAACATCACCCTTTGCCACCTCAAACTTATTAGGCATTTGCGTTAAAAAGCGCTCCAGAATCTCCTCTTTTCTTATGCCAATGATGGAATCGAAAGGACCCGTCATACCGACATCACTGATATAGGCTGTCCCCCGGGGCAAAATCACCTCGTCGGCCGTCTGGACATGCGTATGCGTCCCCAGTACAGCGCTGACACGGCCATCGAGAAACCAACCCAGGGCCCTTTTCTCCGAAGTCGCTTCCGCATGGAAATCGACGATGATCACCGCCGTCTTGCCCTTTAATTTTTCAATTTCTCTCTCGGCCGTGCGGAATGGACAGTCTAGGGGTTGCATGAAAATTCTCCCCCCCAGATTGATGACGCCGATAGGAATATCAGCCCGCGTCGGTACGACCACACTTCCCGAACCCGGAACCCCGGAAGGATAATTGGCCGGTCGCAGGAGCGTCTTGAAGTCCCCGATGAACTCGCTGACCTCTTTCTTGTCCCAGACGTGGTTTCCCGAAGTGAGGACGTCGATATGGCTTTGAAAAAGCTCGTCGACAATATCACGGGTGACGCCGAAGCCGGCCGCCGCATTTTCGCAATTGGCGATCACGCAGTCAAGCCGATGCTCGCTGACGATCTGGGGCAGCAGTTCCCGAATCGCCCTCCTTCCCGGCTTGCCGACAATGTCACCAATAAACAGTATCTTCATAAGTCAAACACTAACCCCGAGAAACGGGATAAGTAAGTTCACGAATTTGTTTTCTGGTAGAAAGCAAATTCTAACTTACTAACGGGCAAAATCGGAAAAGCGCGTTTCCCTGATAACCGTGACCTTGATCTGCCCGGGATAGGTCAATTCAGCCTCGATCTTCTTGATGATATCGCGGCAGAGCATCACCGCATCATTGTCGGAGATCTTTTCATTTTCCACGAGGATCCGAATTTCTCTCCCCGCCTGGATCGCATAGCACTTATCGACGCCGCTGAAGGAATTAGCTATATTTTCAAGTTCTTCCAGGCGCTTAACATAGGTTTCCAGCATCTCGCGGCGGGCGCCCGGCCTGGCCGCGGAGAGAGTATCCGCCGCCTGAACCAGCACCCCCAGGAGGGTATTGTTTCTGCTGTCGTCATGATGGCAGGAAATAGCCTGCACGATGCGGGGGGATTCTCCAAAACGCTTCGCATAATCGGCGCCAATGACAGCGTGGGGACCTTCAATCTTATGATCGACCGCCTTGCCGATGTCGTGCAGCAAGCCGGCCCGCTTTGCCTCCTTGACATTCATTTTCAATTCCGCGGCCATCATCCCCATGAGGTAAGCCACATCTATGGAATGCTGAAGGACATTTTGTGAAAAACTCGTACGATATTTGAGACTTCCCAAAAGAGTGATGATCTCCGGATGGATATCATGGACGCCCACGTCAAAGGAGGCCCTCTCTCCTGTTTCCCGGATGATGTTCTCGACCTCGACCCGCACCTTTTTCACGATATCTTCAATTCGGCCGGGGTGAATACGGCCATCGGTAATCAACCTCTCCAAGGATAATCTGGCCACTTCCCGTCTGATGGGATCGAAGCTGGAAAGGACGACCGCTTCGGGCGTATCATCGACAATCAAGTCGATACCCGTGGCCGCCTCGATGGCTCTGATGTTGCGCCCTTCCCGGCCAATGATCCGGCCCTTCATTTCATCATTGGGCAGCGTTACCACGGAAACGGTATTTTCCGCTACAAAGTCACCGGCATACCTTTGGACGGCATAGGCGATGATCTCCCGTGATTTGTTATCGGCCGTACGCCGCGTTTCCTCCTCGAGTTTCCTTAAAGTGACCGCTGCCTCACGTTTTGCTTCGGTCTCCATGGACTGCATCAGAAGATTCTTGGCCTCTTCGGAAGAAATGCCGGCGATCTTCTCCATCTTCTCCCGTTGTTCCTCCAAGATGCGGTCCATTTTCTCGTGCTTTTCATGAAGAGCGCCTTCTTTCTGGGAGAACTGCCTTTCCCTGTTTTCCATACCGGCTTCTTTATGGGACAGGGTATCGATCCTCTTATCTAAATTTTCTTCCTTCGAGCGGATCCTCTTTTCCCAGTTCTCCAGTTCAATCTTTCTTTCCCGGGTGTCCTTTTCGAACTCCGTTTTGGTCTTGAGAAGGTTTTCCTTCGCCTGCAAGGCCGCCTCTTTCTTTAACGTCTCGGCATCCTTTTTGGCCTCGGCAATAATTCTCTCCGCCAGATTTTCCGACGCCTGGAGTTTCTTTTGGACAAGTAATCTGTGCGCACCGTAGCCCAGCGCCAGGCCAACGATCAATGCACCGAAAACAAATAATAATAACATCAAGTTGCTGTACAACAACGTTATTCACCTCCTTAAGACTATGTAAAGCTCACCTCCGGTGTTATAACCGTAAAATGGCGAGCGGAAACGGATAAGGGGGAGCGTGGGGGGGGCAAAAGGGAACTTACGGTGTCACTTCCAATAAGGAAAACCCCCGCCTATGCCGTGTTAACTACCTTTTTGAACCTAGTTGAAAAGTGGGCGCCTAATATTGCCGCTTCAGGCTTTTCGCCTCCTACCTAAGCAGGATTAGGGCGAACATGCACACCGCTTGCAAGGCAAGGCCCCCGGTTCCAAGGTGTTGGCTCAAAAAACGACTGTTAATCACGCACATCGCAGGGGAATGCTATTATCCTATTTCATCAATTAAACTGATCAAATTCTCTGCTCTGCTTTCCAGCTGACTGCATATGGTTTCATTAATGCCCGTAAGTTTGAGATACTCATCGGCAATGTTCATAGCCGCCAATATGGCGATGTTTAATGAGTTTACATTACCGGAAGTTTTTTTTACCTCTTCCATTTTGTCCTTGACGCACTCCACAACCTTTGCTACATGCTCATCCCCTGAATCACTTAATACCGATAGCTCTTGCTCCAGAATATTAATGCGATATTGCTTTTTCAACGAGGTGCTCCCTCTGTTTTTTACACATTTACATCCTGAAGCATATTAAGGAGTGAATCTACTTTGGCGTGTATTCCATCCCGCTCCTCGTCTAATTCCTTGAGCCGACTTTTTGCCCCCTCCAATTCCGATACCGTATTTTTAAGATGTCCTTCCAACTCCTGATTCTTTTGTTTCAACAACTCATATTGAGCCAAGATATCCCTGATCTTCTCTTCCAGTTCTTTAAATTTCACTAAATCCACGACCAGACCTTCCTTCGTAACTCATTATTATCATTATGTTCATTAAATATTAACATGCTTTGAAGGCATTATGCCAAGGCCTTGGGAAAAAGTCAAGACCATATTTCTCAGCTATTCCCAGCCGCTACATGCTCTTGGACCTGGGAAAAAAAGCGGCGCAGCTCTCCTAAGATGGCCTCTTTTCCTTCCAGGGCGCCGGCCAGATTTCTGAACACGGCACCTCCGGGCAGACCCTTCGTATACCAGAGGAGGTGTTTGCGAAAGTTGCGGCTGCCGGCTGCTTCACCGTAATAAGCCACCGACCTGTCCAGATGACGGGCCATGACCCTTTCCTTTTCCCCGAGGGAAGGAAAAGGCAGCCCATCCCCACCGGACAGACGCGCGGCAATCTCACCGAAAAGCCAGGGATTTCCGAATGTCGCCCGCCCCACCATCACGCCTGCGCAGCCCGTAGTCTTCATAAGACGTAGCGCATCACCGGCATCCCGTACATCGCCATTGCCGATGACGGGAATGGCGATGCTTGCCTTTACAGCCCCAATAATATCCCAGTCCGCCTGACCGCCAAATCCCTGATCGGCTGTCCGGGGATGGACAATCACCCCATCGGCCCCGCACTCCTCGGCAATCCGGGCGATTTCCACGGCCCTTATCTCCCGGCGGTTCCAACCGGAACGGATCTTCACCGTGAGCGGCAGCGCCACGGCCCTTCGCACCGCTTCTATGATATGCGCCACGTGCAGAGGATTCTTCAGCAAAGCCGCCCCGGCGCCCATCTTGACTACCTTCTTCGCCGGACAGCCCATGTTTATATCCACCGTGTCGGCCCCTAAACCGGCCACAATCCGCGCCCCTTCGGCAAGGACAAGGGGATCAGTGCCGAATAATTGCGCTCCCAAGAGGCGGTCGTCCGGACAGGAACGCATATAGCACAGGCTCTTGGCCGACTTCCTGACCAATCCGGTGGCACTGATCATCTCCGTAAAGGCAAAAGAACAGCCGAACTCCCTCAGCAACGACCGAAAGGGCAGATCCGTTATGCCTGCCATCGGCGCCAGAAACAAATTGTTTTTCAAAGATAAATTACCTAGCTGCATCGCCTCGAGCCTTACCGCCCCGCAATCGCTTCCAGGGCGAGCTCCGCCCTCTGCAATTCCTCCGGCGTATTGATCCCCATCACCTCCCGCGGGTCTGGGGCGACAAGCGTGTCCGCACCTCCCCCCCCTTCATGGGCGAGGGCCACGATATCGGTGAGATAATATTCCCGCTGGGCGTTATGGTTGGTTATCTGCGCGAGCGCGGAAAAGAGAAATTTACTTTCCACACAATAGATGCCCGTATTAATCTCTCTAATTTTTTTCTCGGCCGGGGTAGCATCACGGTCTTCGACAATCCGCTTGGCCTCGCCGTGCCGTCCTTTGATAATTCGGCCGTAACCGGTCGGGTCTTCCAGGATGGTGGTGAGCAGGGTGACGGCTGTTTTTCCCTTCCCGTGTTGCTCAAAGAGGGCCCGTACCGTAGCCGGCCTGAGCAGCGGTACATCGCCGCAAAGAATGATCAGGGAGCCATCATAAGCTGCAAGTTGCTCCTGGGCCTGGCGTACGGCATGGCCCGTTCCCAATTGTTCGCGTTGTTCAACAAAAATCAGGCCTTCACCGGCAAACCTCTCCTTTACAGCCCCGGCCTGGTAGCCCACGATGACCAACGTTTCCCCGGAACCGGCCTTTCTGGCCACTTCCACTACGTAGCCGAGCATCGGCTTGCCCTGAAGTGGATGCAGCACCTTCACTAAAGGGGATTTCATCCTCGTTCCTTGGCCGGCCGCCAGGATGAGGGTGCGGAAATCTCCTTGGCCCTTCCCGTTATTCATAATCACCAATATCCCTCATTAGTAAGTAAGAAATTATTTTCTGCGTTTTTCCGGCAAAAAAAATTTCCTAAACTTACTTATCCCGTTTATCGGGGTTAGATCCATCACATAAAGTTCATGGGATCAACATCAACCTTGACCTCCAGCCCCATCTTCAGGGCCTCTGTCCGGAGGGTGTCCACCACGGCGGCCTGGGTCTTCAGATCCCTGCCTTTGAGAAGGATCTGCCACCGGTACTTACCCTTGATCTTGGCCAGCGGCGCCTCGGCCGGTCCGAGTATTTCGATTTTCTTCCGCTCACCGGCCAGGGACATATTCTTTACCAGCTTCGCTATCTTGTCAATACCGGACTTACCCTGATCTTTTCTCAGACTGGCGATATGCAGATTCACCAAGCGGGTATAAGGCGGATAGGCAAGAGCTTGCCTAAGCTTGATCTCCTCGGCGTAAAAACCGCGGTAATCATGGGTCTGAGCCCTCTTTACGGCATAATGGTCGGGATTGAAAGTCTGAATGATCACTTTTCCCGGTGTTTGGCCCCGCCCCCCCCGGCCGGCCACCTGGGTCAGGATCTGAAAAGTCCTTTCCCCGGCCCGAAAATCCGGGACATTCAGGGACAGATCAGCGGAAACAACCCCCACCAGGGTGATGTTCGGGAAATCGTGCCCCTTGGTAATCATCTGCGTACCCACGAGGATGTCGAGTTCCCGGCCGGCCAGGGCCTGTAAGATCTTTTCCGCCTCCCCGCGGCGTGCCGTGGTATCGCTGTCCATACGGCCGACCCTGGCTTGGGGGAATAATCTTTTTATCTCTTCCTCTAGTTTTTCCGTGCCCACGCCATAACTCGTGATGCGGTTACCCCGGCAGCTCGGACAGGTGGGATAGGCCTTGAGGGAAAAATCACAGAAGTGGCATTTCAGCAGACCAAGAGCCGCATGGTAGGTTAAAGGCAAGTCGCAATTAAGGCATTTCAACACCTTGCCGCAGTCGGCACAGAGCACCACGGTATGGAAACCGCGGCGGTTCAAAAAAAGCAGGACCTGGTTTTTTTCCGCCAGGGTTTTGCCAATCGCCTCATTCATGGCGGGGGAAAGAATGGGCGGGCGGTTGTCATGCTCCCGGGCCGTTCTCATATCGACGATTTCCACGGCCGGCAGTGCCCTGTCTTCAATCCGCTTCGGCAATGACAGATAGCGATATTTCTCCTGGAGGGCATTAAAATAGGTTTGTACAGCGGGAGTCGCGGAACCAAGCACAACCGTGGCCCCGCTCATCTTAGCCTTGACCATGGCTAAGTCGCGGGCATTATAACGCAGGCGCTCATCCTGCTTATAGGAACCGTCGTGCTCCTCATCGACGACGATCAGGCGCAATTCCCTCAGGGGTACGAAAAGAGCGGAACGGGCCCCGACTACGACCCTGATGTGGCCCTTTTGGATCCTTCGCCATTGGTCGTGGCGGATGCTCTGGGAAATCCCGCTGTGGATAATCGCGATTTCCTCTTCCCTGAACCTCCCCCTGAGGCGCGTAAGCAGTTGCGGAGTCAAGCCGATCTCGGGAACAAGAAAAATCACCCCGCCTCCCGCTTGCCGCGCTTGTTCCATGGCCCGCAGGTAGACTTCCGTTTTACCACTTCCCGTCACGCCGTGGAGCAGATAAGGGGAGTAAACACGCGCCTTCAGACCCTGTGAAATTTCCCCGAGCGCCTTTTCCTGATCCCCGTTCAAGATGAGCGGGTCTGCCTCCGCATAGACCGCACCGGGCGGCTCGTGGCGACGGTCGGCCTCTTTTTCTTCCAGCCGCAGCAGGCCTTTGATTTGCAGGCAACGAACCAGATAAGAGGCATTTTTAAAATGCTTCCTGAGCGTGGATAATAAGACGGAGCCGCGTTCACCCAGGAAATCGACCAATTGCTGCTGCTGCACCGTTAACTTGCGGGTCGGCCCGTCCCCACCGGTGATTTGTTCAGATCCAAGCGGAGCCCCAGGGGATAAAGCGACGAGTTTTTCTGTCTTGGGGCGGACATCACCGGTTGGCAAGAGGTCCCAGAGAGTCTTGCCCAGGGGATAGAGGTAGTACTGGGAAACCCACTGGTAAAAGAGCAGTTCGTCTTCCGTAAAGAGAGGCTCATGGTCAGGTATTTCGCTGATTTCCTTAATTTTTTCTACATCGGCGCGGGAAGTTTTTTCCAGGATGTAACCCCTTAACACCCGTTTGCCGAAAGGGACCAAAACGCGTTTGCCGATGGTCGCTTCCTTTTCCTGGGCGGCAGACAGGGCATAGGTAAAGGTCTTATCCGTAGGTATATTGAGGGCAACTCTTACGTACATTCCGCCTATGCCTTTTACGATCCGGGGAAAACGATGCGGGGAGGTCAGGATAGAAAAACGGCCCTATCCTTTTGATGGAGATGGTGAAAAATTTGCCCACGAAGCCCGGGGCCGGGAAAGGACACGCACGGCGGTCCTCATCCCCCTTTCAATTTTTCCAGCTTTTCCTCTTTGGTCTTACAGTCGATGCACTGGGTCGTCACGGGCCTGGCCAAGAGCCTCTTTTCCGAGATGGGGCCGCCGCAGTTTTCACAAACGCCGAACGTTCCCTCATCGATACGCTGGATCGCCTCCCGCATCTTCATGATCAGCTTGCGTTCCCTGTCCCGGATACGAAGTTCAAAATTTCTATCAGATTCGAGAGAAGCCCGGTCGTTGGGATCGGGGAAATTTTCCTTAGTGCTGGTCATTTCGGAAACGGTCTTTTCCGCTTCACCCAATAAATCGTTGATCTTCTGAATCAGCATATATCTGAAAGCTTCCAGCTTTTCAGGCTTCATCGTCATTGTTGCCCCATCCTGTACCCGAGGTTTTTCACCGAGAAAATGTGGATTACTCCTATACCTAAAGCACGTTGTTTTGTAAAGAGAAATTTGTGGCCACGGCAAGGAGGCAGCAAACAGCAGCCCCACAATAAACCATCCTTATCTTTTCCACGATGTTGGTCGTGGAGGCGCCCTTTATCTCCGGTGCAATTACGGTTTTACCGCCCCACCGGGCCACGGCTTCCCGACCCACCACATTTTCTTCCGCCCAGTCCCCCCCCTTGACCAACACGTCCGGACGCAGAAATTCAATCAGCGTCAGGGGGGTGGCTTCCGAAAAAATGGTAACAAAATCGACCACTTCCAGAGAAGCAACCATCTCGGCCCTTTCTTGTTCCGGAATGAGCGGTCTTTTTTCTCCTTTCAGGGCCTTGACGGACAGATCGCTGTTTAAGGCAATCACCAGGACATCACCGTTTTTTCTTGCCTCTTTCAGATACCGCGCATGTCCCACGTGCAGGATATCGAAACAGCCGTTGGTAAAGACAATTTTTTTTCCTTCTCCCCGGAGTTGCTCGATTTCCTTTTTCAATTCCTCGCGGTTACAGATCTTGCCTTCCATTGGTCCTCTCCCAGCTTCCCATTGTCAAATATAAACCACAGAGATCACAGAGAATATCCTGAATATTAGAAATAATTTATATTTAGACCTCTTTGTTCTCTGTGGTTTCCTTTTGCTCCTTTATTACCGGCTGAGCAATCCTTTCAAGCGGCCCGCGCCAAAGTCAAAACAGCCACCCTTTCCGCCTTGTTCTTCATGAGTATCCGGCTGCATTCCTGCGCCGTGCTGCCCGTGGTGAAGACATCATCGACGAGGACGATCCTCTCCCCGGTTATCCGGCCTTGATCGACGACGAAAAAGGCGTCTTGGATGTTCTGGGCGCGCCTTTCCCTGCCTAAGCCGACCTGGGGCTCTGTAAAAACAATCCTCCGAAGGTTCATGAAGTCCAGGTCCAGGGAAAAACACCGGGCAATCTCTCCGGCCAGGATCAGGGCCTGGTTAAAGCCCCGCTGCCGCAATCTCCGGGGATGGAGGGGCACGGGCATGATCAGGGAATAATCCCCGATCCGGAAGGACGGATAGCTAAAGCGGGCCATCAACTCGCCCAACCTTTCCCCCAGGGATACCTTCCCCCCATATTTGAACCGATGGATAAGATCCATCAGGACGCCATCATAGCGCCCCAGGGCCCGGGCCACAAAAAAAGCCGGGCTTACCTGCAAGCAATCCCCACAGAGATGGTCCTTCTCCGCCGGTTCGGAAAAAGGACAGCCGCAACGGGGACAGAGGGGCGAATGGATAAATTTGATGAGAGAAAAACAAGGGGCACAAAAAGAAGGCTCCCCGTCGCCCAGAATGCTGCCGCAAGCCAGACAGCGCGGCGGGAAAACAACATCTGTAATACTTGCCAGGAGGTTCTTCACTGTTTCTATCCGCAGGAACAGAGGTCCCAGGCTTACATGCCTTCCCCCAGGTCCTTCACCTTGAGCACCTGCTCATCCACTTCCAGGAGCGGCGCCTCGGACCACAAACGTTCAATGGCATAAAATTCCCGTACGGGCCCGTAAAAAATATGGACGACTACATCATCGTAATCCATCAGCACCCACTGACCATGGCTTTCCCCCTCTACTCCCATAGGCAGCAATCCTTTTTTCTTCATCTTTTCCCGGATCGCCGCAGCAATCGCCTGTACCTGCCGGTCGGAGCTGCCACTGCAGATCACAAAGTAATCCGTAAAGGCGGATATCTCCTTGACCTTCATGACCACCAATTCCTGGGCCTTTTTCTCCAGGGCGGCATTCACACACACCAGGGCTCGCTTTCGTGCCTCAAGCTCTTTAACTGCCAAAAACACCTCCTTTTACTTTCCCACGACTTCTTCGTTCCGATGGACACCACAACTTATTGTTTTCCATAGTATAATCCGTAACAGAATATTTACCCGCTGTCAATCTCGAATCACCGCCAGGGCAGGGAATCAAGGTTGTGAAAAACCACCCGTTGTGGTAAAAAACCATCACCTCAAGATTAAGTGAAGTGATGACACCATGCAGGAGCTGCTCAACAACATCCAGGTGCATATTCCGCTGCGTCTGCTCCTCCAAAGGGAACATAGGCAACTGGTTCTCGACAGAAGGATCAATCCGGAGATCAGTTTCGATGCCTTCGCTCTGGACAACCTGCAAAAACCTGCATTCTTAGAGGTAGCCAAACAGCTCGCCGGGGCCGGACTCAAGGTGACCTTTCATGCGCCCTTTATGGATTTACGGCCGGGCTCCGTCGATCCAAAGATACTCCGCGCCAGCCGGGAGCGTCTGGAACAGGTATTTGACCTGGTGCCCTACTTCCATCCCTTGACGGTTGTCTGCCACCCCTCCTTCGACGAACGGTACTATATCTCCAACAGGCAGGTCTGGTTGGAAAACAGCATCGAAACGTGGCGTCATTTCCTGAGGCTGGCGGAAGAAAGGGAAACGGTCATCACGCTGGAAAACGTCTACGAAACATCTCCGGACCAGCTCAGTGGGCTCTTTGCCGCCTTTTCTTCACCCAGGCTCCGTTTCTGTTTCGATACGGGCCACTGTCACGCCTTTTCCCGGACCCCGCTGGAGGGCTGGCTGGAAAAACTTGCCCCCTACTTAGGGCAGCTTCATATCCACGATAACCGGGGCACAGGCGATGACCATCTACCGATCGGCGAGGGCACGTTCCCCTTTAGAGCATTATTTGTCCTGCTCGGCAAACTCCGACTCGCTCCGCTTGTCACCCTCGAGGCCCATTCCCTGGATGACCTCTGGAAGGCTTTACAGAACATGGAGACGATGGACCTGCCCATTAGCGCTTCTTCCGGAAGAAGAGCCTGATGGGAACGCTATCAAAGCCGAAGGCTTCTCTGAACTGATTGAGCAGAAAGCGCTCATAGGAAAAGTGGATGCCCTGGGGATGGCCGACAAAAAAGGCAAAAGCAGGCGGTTTTATCGAGGCCTGGGTGGCGTAGCTGATCCGCTGCTCCCTGTTGTGGAAGCGCGGCAGGGGATTTTGGGCGACAATCTCCCCTAATTTTTTGTTTAGCTCCGCTGTGCTTACCCTCTTTGTATACTGGCCATAGACCTTTTCTACGAGATCAAAGATTTTCACCACCCGCTGCCCCGTCAGGGCGGACACAAAAATGATGGGGGCGTAATCCATAAATTTAATCTTGTCCTTGATATCCTTTACATATTCGCCCACTGTCTGGTTATCCTTGGCGACCCGGTCCCACTTGTTGACAACGATGATGCAGGCCGTTCCCTTTTCAAAAACCGCCCCCACGATCTTGGCATCCTGTTCCGTGACGCCTTCCTCGGCATCGATCAGGACGAGTGCGATATCGCAGCGCTCGACGGCCTTCAGGGCCTGAACGACGCTGTACTTTTCCAAGGTGAGACTGACGCGGCTTTTCCTCCTAATCCCGGCCGTATCGATGAGCAGATACTTGCGGTCGCCCACTGTCAAGAGGGTATCGATGGCATCGCGGGTGGTCCCGGGGAGCTGGTTGACGATGGTCCGCTCATAGCCCAGTATTTTATTGACCAGGGATGATTTCCCGACGTTGGGTTTCCCTACCACGGCAATCCTGATGGTTTCCTGATCTTCCGGAACGCTTTCCTCTTCAGCCGGGTGCAGACAGGCCGCAAGATCATCCATGAGCTCATCCATGCCGATCCCGTGCAGGGCCGAAAGGCCATAGACCTTTTCAAAGCCAAGCTCGAAAAACTCGGGAACAAGCCACTCGTGCCGGGGACCATCGACCTTATTGACGGCCAGGAAGACCGGCTTCTGCACCATCCGCAAGATACGGGCGATCTCCCGGTCCCCGGGCATCAGACCATCCCTGCTGTCCATCAGAAAGATGATGATGTCCGCCTCCTCAATGGCAAGCTCCGTCTGTTCCCGCATCTGGACAAGGATTTGCTCCGTGGCGACTGGTTCAAACCCCCCGGTGTCGATGAGGAGAAATGGTTTGCCGTACCAGTCGCCATCGGCATAATTACGATCCCGGGTGGCGCCGGGTTGGTCGATGACAATCGCCTTGCGCTTTTCCGCAAGACGGTTGAAAAGGGTGGATTTCCCTACATTGGCACGGCCCACAATGGCCACAACTGATTTCATCTCTTCATCTCTTTCCCCAGCGAAAAGGCCTTGCCGAGATAGGGACCCAAGCCGTAATAGGCCCGATGCTCCGGGGAAAATATCAGCGGCTGCACCTTTTCTATCGAAGGCCGCCCCTCATCGTCCAGGACCTTTTCGTCAGCCTTCACATCCAGTATTTCACCGATAAACAGTGTGTGCAGACCTACCTCCAGGCTCTGGAGCAGCCGGCACTCCAGGGAAAGGGGAAATTCTTTAATATAGGGGGCGTTCACCAGCTCGCTCTTTACCGGCGTCAGGCCGGAGAAGAACAGCTTGTCCTCATCCCGGCCCGAGGCGATGCCGAAGTAATCAGCCTCCCGGATATAATCCTGAGAGGGAATATTTACCGTATAGGCTTTTTGTTCTATGATATTGCCATAGGTGTAGGTCGCCTTTCTCAAGGAAACGGTGACACAGGGGGGGGAAGAACAGCAAATGCCCGCCCAGGCGGCGTTCATGGCATTGGGCCGGCCGTTTGTATCGTAGGTGCCCACGATAAAGACCGGGGTAGGATAGACGATGGTCTTGGCCCCCAGAGATTTTTTCACACCTTGCCTCCTTCAATTAGCTTTTGGGCGCTATTATGACCCAGCCGGCGCCCACACGCAAGCTCGATTTTCCGCAGGCCTCCGCAAAGGGCCGTCTCGCAAGGGCAAAGGAGCAGCCGGCTTGACTTTTACCGAACCATGGATTAAGTGCAATCGTACCTACTCAGGTAGATAGGCTGTAGGCTGAAGACTGTTAGGAAAAAAGGATAGGGCACGCTACAGCCTACAGCCTAAACAGCTTCAGACTGACTGCATGAGTAGTCACGTGCAAACAACGACTCTCGGAGCAACAAGGAAACACATGGACGACATTTTATTAACAGAGGCGGATTTAAGGCAACTTGCCGGGCTCGGGATCTCCCCCGATAAAGGGCGCGCCCAGCTCGCCCTGCTGAAAAGGGGGGTAGAACCCTTGCGGCTCAACCGGCCCTGCACCCCGGGCGACGGCCTCGTCGTCATCCCCGAGGGAAAATTGCCGGGCCTGGTGGCCCTCCATGATACGGCAGCCCAAAGGGGACGGTTCATGAAATTCGTGCCCGCCTCGGGTGCGGCGAGCCGCATGTTCGCCCACTGGCATATTGCTTTGACCAAGGCCGGCTATAGCCGGGAATTTGCCAGCGCCTTCGCCGGCAACCTCCGTAAATTTGCCTTTTTCCCCGATCTCAAGGAGGCAATGGCCCGCCAGGGTCAGGATGTGGAGGACCTGCTGCATAAAGGGGAATTCTCGCATATCCTGCATTTTATTCTGACCTCCCGAGGGTTGAACTATGGGCACCTCCCCAAAGCCCTGCTTAAATTCCATGCCAGCCGGGAAGGCAATCGCACGGCCCTCGAGGAACACCTTGTGGAGGCCGCCTTTACGGTAACGAATGCGCAAAATGAATGCCCCATCCATTTCACCGTCTCCGAGGAGCACCGCAAACAAATCTCCTCTTTCCTTTCAACAATAAAGAAGGATTACGAAAAGCACTACGGCATAACCTTCCGGATCGGACTTTCCTCCCAGTCTGCTTCTACCGACACCATGGCCCTGGAGGGAGAAGAACTCTACCGCGACCATGCGGGGCGTCTTATCCTGCGTCCCGGCGGACACGGCTCGCTGCTGGATAATTTAAACGCCCTCGCGGGCGACATTGTCTTTATCAAGAACATCGACAACGTCGTGCCGGACCGGCTCAAGACGGAAGTTGTCTTCTACAAAAAAGTCCTGGGGGGGTATTTTCTCAGTCTGGAGAAGGAAATTTACCGCCATCTGCGCAAATTGTCCGGGCAGGCAACGGAGCGGGATATCGGGATGGCGAAACTCTTCTGCCAAAAGAAACTCCATGTTGTGCCGCCGCCGCTCTTCGAAAACTGGCCCCCGGCAAAACAAGGCCATTTCCTCGCCGCTAAATTGCACCGCCCTTTGCGTGTTTGCGGGATGGTAAAAAACGCCGGCGAACCGGGAGGGGGACCATTCTGGATCGAGGCCGCGGGGCAGCAATCGCTCCAAATCGTGGAGAGTCAACAGATCGACAGCCAAAGTGGGGAACAAAGGGCCATCTGGTCGGCATCAACCCATTTCAACCCCGTAGACCTGGTGTGCGGCCTGCGCGATTACCGGGGGGAGAAATTTGACCTCCCTGCTTTTGCCGATCCCACGGCCGTCACCCTGGCCAAAAAAATCGAAAAGGGCCGACACATTACCGTACTGGAACATCCCGGCTTATGGAACGGTTCCATGGCCAACTGGAACACCGCCTTTGTGGAGGTGCCGAATTCAACCTTCAATCCCGTAAAGACCATCGACGACCTGCTCCGCCCGCAACATCTCCCGGAAAACGATCAATAGCGGACGAGCTGCAATTTTCCATAGCCGGTCAATAATTCATAGCTATCCCGATCCACGTCAAAGTCCAGCCAGTAAAAGGCGCCCTCGCCCTGGCCGACTTTCAAGGCGGCGAAGGAAACGGCGAATTTGGCCTTTTTTTCTTCCCCGGGCAGAGAGAAAAAAGCGAACTGCACCGGCATCCCCAAAGCCGGAAGAACATTCTCCAACAGGCTTTTTTTAGACATCCCCGGGGCCAGGTAGCATGGTTCCATACCTTTACTCCGCAAGACATCAAGGAACTGTTGGGGCAACCTGCTCTTATGGAGCAAGGCGGTCCGGGTGCCCTTCTTCACCAGCCAATCGGCCTTGATGGACAGGTTCATTCCGTCCTTGGCAGCATCAAATATTTTGACATCCCGGTCTCTCACCGTCTCCAATCCGAGGAACATAAAGCAATTTTGCAGGAATTCCTCGTCATTACGGCCGGTGATGCGGGGTATGGCCAGGGGCGTACCGTCCGCCGGCCGTTCCGGGACGCGCTCCTGGAGCTTATCACCCAGAATTTCACAGATCTGGAGGCCTTTCTTCCTGGCCTGCACGTGCACGACCGGGGGCAGCAACTGCCCGGCGTCGGAAGGCCAAAACAGCCCCAGTTGCCAAACCTCTTTTCCCGCGGTCGCTTTTTTTTCTATCAGCCAATCCGGCCACATTCTCAGCTGCGGTTCCCCTTCGAGAAAGATAGGCTTTTCCACTTTCGTCATCCTGTAGGAGGACGCTCCCGCCATGATTTTCTTCAGGACCGCGGGGGCGTCTTCGTTTTTTTCGATCTTCACCACTTGGTAATTTTGCCAGTTGGCCCGGATCAACTGCGCCAGCGCCCCAGGCAGGCGCCCTGTAAAATCGAGCAGGGCCGTTGTGCCGTCATCCAACTCCACAACCGGTACGGTGGCGCAATCTACGGTTACCTGTCCCGCCTCGGGGAGGGGGATATAATATTTACCGCTTGTCAGCACCAGGCCATTTAATTTCTTGACGATCTGGGCGATGACGCTCAGCCTGTTTCCCAACAAGGGGCTGGTGGCCGCCGGGGCTTGTTTTTCTTCCGCCGGCGGCGCCGCGGCCGGGACAACCGGGGGTTCCCTACTTTCCTCGACCCCTTTGCCGCCGCCCGGCAGTTTTAATACCTGGCCGGGATAAATCCTGTTTAAATTATCCACCTCCGGGTTCAAGCGCTGGAGGAGACGCACCAGGGTTGCCACCTCTTCGGGAGGGGCCTGCAGTTCGTAGAGGATGATGCGGGTCAGGGAATCACCTTTTTTTACAGTGTAATTCCGGGCCAGGGCCGGACTCTCGCCTGCTGCCTTCTGTTCCCCCTGCTCCACCAGGACCAGCTTCTGGCCAGGATAGATCTTGTTGAGATCGAGGATCTGGGGATTGAGGCGCCGGATCACATCCAACCGCGGCGCCGCCGGGCCTAACCGGCGGACGATGCGGGCGATGGTATCCCCTTTTTTTACCTGATAAGTCTTCGCCGGCAGGGCGGTCTTGCGAAAACTCAGTTGGGCCGTGCCTTCTGCGGCGGGCAGAGAACCGGCCGGCAGGACAAAGAGGAAGAAAAGCCCCCCCCAGCACCACAACCATCCCCTTTTTTTCTTCATACCCTTACTCCCCTTACCAAAGTCCCGCCGCCTCCGGCACGGTGTGCCGTTCGACCAGGGTAATCGCCCGCTGCCCGCAGGCGCACCGGCACACACCGCAGCCATAGCATTTGCGGATATTGACCGTGTTCTTGTTGTCGAGCGAGGAGTACTCGATGGCCCCGAACTGGCAGACTCTCTGACAGGCACGGCATCCGCTGCAACGCGTCATATCGATCCCGGCCACATACTCGGCCTTGAACATGACCTGCAGCAGATCCGCGGCTACCTGGGCCCGATAGGCCAGGCAATCACGGTCACAGTTACAGATGCCTCCGATGTAGGGCGTCTTGAAGGTCCAGAGGGAATGGATGAGCCCCTCTGCATCGAAGGCCCGGAGGAGTTTTTTGGCTTCTTCCGCTGTTAAAACCTCCAGGCTGTTTTTTAACTCCGGATAATCTCCCAGCAGCCCCGCCGGGTCCATCCCGACGGCCAAGCAGTAACGGGCGTCGTCACGCTGTTTGGTGGAGCTGCGGCACACGCAGGGCAGCCGCGTTATCGACTGGACCATCGAGACGACCATCTCGGCATCTTCCAGAGGGACAACCTGGCCGAAGTGGTCCCGTTTCATCTTCCGGGTTGCCATCTGACGGACAAAGCGGTAGGCAAAGGGCAGTCTCTTCTTGAGAGCGGCCAGTTTCTCCAGTTGCGCCCCCTCTGCACGGAGCTGGGCAAAGAGCTTTTTCATAAATTGCTGCCGGTTGTCCCGGGCGAAAAGTTCCCGGGAATAATGCCCCATCACCTCGTACCACTTTTTCCCTTCGCCGTGGTTTATGCAAAATTCACACATCAGCAATCCTGTGGGGACGCAGTTATTCTATGAAAAATGAGCCTTGACAACCTCGTAAAAAGTCTAATTTTCCTCTTTTCTGTCATTCCCGCGGAGGCGGGAATCCAGTTATTGTCCTGGTTCCCCGCCTTTAGGCCCTGTGGGTCTCCGCGGGGACGACGTCTGGACTCCCGCCTTTAGGCCCTGTGGGTCTTCGCAGGAGTGACAGCTTTTTGGCTTCTTACGAGTTCATCAGTCTTCAAGAGGGAAAAAAAGCAGGGAGGGAGCAACGTCCCACCCTGCCGTTTGATCAAGCGAAAGGGCGACGATTATTTCTTATCGTATTCCGGGGCATTCTCCAGCTGTTCCAGGTCGTCGAAGCCGATATAGCGTACCATGCGGCTCGTGGCGGAGATGAACCGGACAGGCTTCTGCGGATCGGCGTTGAAATGTTGATGCACCGTATTGGGCGGGATATAGATGGAATCTCCCTGCTCCCATTCCCAGCGGCTGGGGGTCTCGTCCACCTTCCAGTAGTACTTGTCGGCTATTTCGTAATCCACATCCCAGTGCAGGTCATAGCCATTGCCTTCCAGCACAAAGATGAATTCTTCCGACATGTGGCGATGCTTGCCCGAACGGCTTCCCGGGGGGATGAATTGCATGTAGGCATCCACTGCCTCCACGTGGGCGTCCATCTTTTCATTATAGAGGTGTTTGATCGTCCCCTGGGGTGAATTCTCCCAAGGCATCTCTTCCGGTGAGATCACCTTTCTGCGCTTGGGATTCTCTTCTTTCTTGCGTTTGCTGTCCTCAAGCTTCTCTGTGTAATAGTTGGATTCCGCCTTCTTGAGAGACGCTTTTTTTGACTCTTCATATAACATGGCTTTATCTCCTTTACTCCCGGCACTTACTCAGGCAAATAAGTGGCCACAAAATTCTCCTGCCCCGGAACGGGGTCTTTGGGCTGCTCTTCCACGACCTCCTGCATCGCCAGGTTCATGAACAGATAGAGGGGCTTTGATTTGATCACGAGCGCCCGGGCCGGCCGCTCCGGATCATCATTAAAATGCTGGTGAACACAGGAATTCTCTACGATCACCACATCTCCCGCTTTCCAGTCATAACGGATACCGTCATGGACCTCGTGACCCTTGCCGTCCAGGATATAAAACATGGCCTCGTTCATGTGGCCATGCTTGTCCGAATGCCCGCCCGGGGAAAGCACCACGTAGTGGGCATAGAGGACCTGCGTGCTCTTGTCTTTGGGAGTCAAGAGATCGGCATTGTAGTACTGGGGCCCTTTTCTCATTTGAATATCCTTGCCCTTGACGACCCGGGGTACTTTCCGTAAGCGCGTCAACTCATCCCTGAGGCTGTAGGTCATACCGTCCAGGCCGCGGAAAAAAAGCCTTTTCTTCTGATAGACCTTGCCCAACTCGGAGTGGGTATATTCCTCTTCTTCCTTCTTCTTGGTTGTTTCACACATAACGATAACCTCCTTCTCGAAAACACCGATGCCTTACATTTTCATCCCTGGCAGATTTGCAGTAATGGACTTCCATAGCATACCAGACTGCTTTCGTGCTATAAATTTTTCTTTCCCTCTCCACCGCGGTCCAAAGGGTCTAACTCAAAATACCTATGTATTCCAACCCCCGTTGCATTAAACTGGGCATAAAGGGCGTATCCAGAAGTCGGACGAAGAGACCGTAAAAAAATGCCCAGGCAATGACCGACAGGATAAGCGACAGTTTCCAGCTTTCTTTGCTCCTGAATCTTAAAAAGGCAATAAAATAAACGGGGATGCTCAAAGAAAAGCCGATCAGGAGGATAAGCAGGAACCATCCTAAAATCCAGAGGAAGATATCGACGGTGCGTTTATGGGTCAGTTCCTTGTCGTCGCTTTCGGAAAGCTTGAAATCCACGGCCGGACCGCTTCCCCCGCCTTTTTTTTCTTTCCCGAACAGATCCATTAAAAAAACGGCCGTGGCCATGCAAAATACGGGTATCCCCAGGGCGATGGGGAAAAGGCCAGTTTTAAAAGGCCATTTCAAGGCGGTAATAATCACATAGGCCGTAAACACCATCAAACCAAGACTCATGAAAACTTTACCCGAGAATTTCACACCTGCACCTCCTGGTTCAAGAGATTCTTCTTCTGAAGGAAGGGATAAAGGGCAACGCAGACGGCCAGAATGAAGATCACGATCACCTTCGGGCGATAGATCCAGTCGGTGCCGTAACGCGTTACCGATATATACAGGTAGGTCTCCACAAGATCGCCCAGGATGAAGCCGAGGATGAAGGGTGGACGCGGCCAACCGAAACGCACCATCAGATACCCCAGGAGACCGGCCCCCACAACCACGATCAGGTCGCCGATGCTGTTATTGGCCGTGTAGCCGCCGATGAAGACCAGCATGAGGATGAAAGGGATGAGCAGGTTTCCCCGGATGAAGGTCAACCTCGCCAGATGGTTGATAAAGAGAAGACTCACCGCCACGACGATGATATTGGAGATGCAGATTGTCCAGACCATGGAGAAGGTCAAGGAAAGGTGCTTCGTCAGCATGTCCGGTCCCGGCACGATGCCGAGCATGAAAAAAGCTCCCATCAGAATGGCCATGCCGCTGCCCGCCGGGATGCCGAAGGCCACGGTCGGAATCAGACCGGCGCCTTCCTTGGAGTTGTTGGCCGCACCAGGCCCCAGGACCCCCCGTACGTCCCCCTTGCCGAACCCTTCCCGTTCCTCCTGCGTCTTGGCGCTTTGCGTCGCATGGGCATAGGAGACCCACTGGGCCACACCGCCCCCCAGGCCGGGCATGATCCCGATAAAGGATCCCACCAGGCTGCACCGCACGGTCAGCCAAAAGTGCGTGAAGGTGTCTTTCACCCCCTGCCAAACACCGCGGCCCAGCTTCATATTCGGATCTACGTTCCGAGAGATGGACGTGCCGCTCACGGCCATGTCCACAATTTCCGGCAGGGCAAAGAGGCCCACCACGAGCGGGACCATCGGTATCCCATTCCAGAGGTAGAGCTGGCCGAAGGTAAAGCGCAGAATGCCTGCCTGGCGGTCCTGGCCCACGAGAGACAGGAGGAAGCCGAGACCGCCGGTCATCAATCCCAGGAGCAGTCCCCGTTTACCCTGGCCGCTCAGGGTGGCGATACAGGTCATGCCGAGCAGGGTGATCATGAGCATTTCGGGAGAACCGAAGGCGAGCACCAGGGGCCGGACGATGGGGATAGCCAGGGCCAGGAAGAAGGCCCCAATAATGGCGCCGACCAGCGAACTCATCAGGGCCGCGCCCAGGGCCCGGCCCGCTTCCCCCTTTTTCGTCATCGCGTAACCGTCGATGATCGTCGCCACGGTGGTCGCTTCCCCGGGAATACCGAAGAGCACGGAGGTAATATCGCCCGTGGTCTGAACAACGGAATGCATCCCCAGCAGGAAGGGGAAGGCTTCCTGAGGCGTCATCTTGTAGATGAAAGGCATCATCAGGGCCAGCGTCGCGCCCCCTCCGAGCCCCGGCAAGATTCCGACCCAGAAACCGATCGTCATGCCGATGAGCATGTAACTGAAGGACTTCCATTGCAGAACCAGGAACAAACCCTCGATAAAGGACTCAAACATAATCTCCTCCAAAAACCTGTTAATAGTAAACTGTTAGGTAATGAATTCAATATATTGCAACGCTTAGAACATGAATCGCCCCGCTTGTCAATAAAATTGTTGCCCCCTTATCGAAGCTCCGCATTTTACCAGACCGGCAAATCTCATGATACTTTTTTCCTTAAGCCTTCTGTGCCTTTGTGCCTTGCCCCCTACCTGAAAGGTCACCCTCCCTCGACAAAGGGGATGAAGGTCAACGTATCCCCATCGGTGAGCCGCGTTTCCAGCCCATCCAGCAGCTCCACATTGCGGCCGTTTAAAAAGACAATCACCTGACCGGTGAGCCGTTGCGCATCCCTTTCAAAGACGATCTCGCCAAAACGGTGGTAGCGCGCGCCCAGCCGGTTCAGGAGGTCCCGCAGGTTTTCCCGATCGGCCAGCACCTCTTCCGCTGCCCCGGAGATGCCCAGGGCCTCGGCGAGCGCCGGCAGGGCCTCCAGGTGAATCTTAGCCATCAGTTGCCATACCCCTCTTTTTCCCCTTTTTCCGCTGGGGCGGGCTTCCTCAATTTAACCTATCCCGTCCAGCGGCGCCAGGACGGGAATGACGAAGTCGAGCCCCAGGCGCCGTAAGGCCGCTTCAGGCGGCAGCCCGGTGGCGGTCAGTTTCAGTTCCTTAACATAGTGTTGCGCCTTTTCCTCTTCAAAATCACCCCTGTCCCACACCCAGGTCTTGCCGTATTTGTCCGTAATCGGCTCATCAAAGGCGCGCGGCGGCAGGTAGTCGTCTTTGGCGGGATGGTATCCCTCCCGCAGGCTCACGCACCTGTTGAAGTAGTAGTTCCGCAGGGCGATCTCCTTCACGTCGGCGGTGGTCAAATCCCAGCCGCAGACGGCATTCAAAAATAAACCGATGGCTTCCTCCTGGGAACCCCAAAGGCTAATGAACGGCGGAATGGCAAAATTGCAGGCCGTGGCTGCTTCCATGAGCGCCTGCTCGATGCCCAGCCCCATCCGGGCGCCGTTGTGACTCGTGGCAAATTGCAGGCCCCGGCCCAGATGCTTATTCCTGACATCATAGGTCGGACAAGCGCAGCCATGGGTCTCAAAAGCGTACCAACGGGACTCCTCTCCGAATATTTTATAGGCCCGCCGGAACCCTTCGGCCAAGGCCGCAGGGGCCCGGCCTTCCTTATAGGCGATCTTTTTGAGGAGCTCACAGGCCGCCTCTACAGAGCCCCATTGCAGATCAAGACCCCCGAGGTCATCCTTGGTGATAATGCCGTGTTCGTAGAGATCCATGGCCCAGGCCACGATCCCTCCGAGCTCTTCGCCATCCATGCCGAGTTCATCTTCCAAGGGCGAAAGTTCGGCCATTTCTTCATAGCCGATCATGATATTGGCATTGAAGCCGCCCGTGTTGTCATGCCGGAATTCGCCGGCAAAGGCGCCGCGCTCGCTGTTTTTAAAATAGGGGACAAAGCAGGAGGCTGCGCATCCGGGGCAGCCATCGGTCCACTGGTAATACTTCAAGTGGTGCTCCAGGTGGTTGCTCTTCTTGGCGATCTCGTGATAACTGAGATGGCTGTTCTTGATGCCTTCGCCGGCGTAACGTAGCAGCTGGGGCGGAGAACCGGTGTGGCCGAAGCGGCTTTCGCTGAGTTTGCGGAGCGCCGTTGTCGAACTGGCGGCATAGGTCCGGAAAAGCTCCCAAACCTTCTCATGATCGGCGTACAGCGGTCCCTTGGTGCCCTTCACCGCAATGGCCTTAAGATTCTTGGAGCCCATCACGGCACCGCACCCCCACTTGGAAGCGGAATGGACAAACTCCGTCGTCGCATTGGCGTACCGCACGAGGTTCTCGCCGGCCGGGCCGATGCACAGCACGCCAAAGACCTCACCGGTCTCGCCCTGCAACCGATCCCTCAGGACCACCTCCGTTTCCTGCTTCCAGGTGCCCCAGAGGTCTGCGGCGTCCCGGATTTCCACTGCATCATCGCGTACATAGAGGTAGACCGGTTTCTTGGCCTGGCCCCGGATGACGATGCCCGCATTGTACTGCGCCTTCACGATCTCCTCGCCGAAGTAGCCGGAAACGGCGCTGCGTCCGGCCCAGTCCGTGAGGGGAGACTTGAAGCTCAGAACCGTTTTTGTCCCCATCAGGCCGGTCAAGGGGCCCACGCCCACATGCAGAATATTGTCCGGACCCAGGGGATCGGCCCCCTGCGGCACCATCTCCCAGAGCAATTTGTTGGCCAGGCCCCGGGCTCCCAGATATTTCTTCACATCCTCGGTAACGTCCAGGACGCGACTGGTCTCGTTCGTCAAATCCACTTCCAGCAGGTTAAATTTTATTTCAGCCATCTTTCTTACTCCAACTCGGGTTGAACATGCGTTCTCTCTTCAGGGGATACATCCGCTTGCCGATCAGTTCCGCCTTTTCATCGGGATGTTTGCGCATGATGTCGTGCGCCAAAAAGCCGTGGCGGTCCGAAGTGCTCTTGAAATAAAGGGCACCATAGGGACAGACATCGACACACCGGGGTTCCCGGTTGCCTGTGTTGTCCTTGTCGCATAAATCGCAGACAAAGGGTTTGGGAGACCGGCCGGGATAAATTCTGATGGCCTTTGACGAGCAGGCCTTCTGGCACAAAAGGCATTTTTGCCCGAGACATCTTTCTTCATCGATCACCATGTGCAGCGTGTCTTTGTCGAAATAGATGGCCGGCGCCTTTTTCAGGGGGCAGGCTTTTTCACATTCCCGCTCTTCCGGCGGGCATTGGCTGCACGTGGCCTGGACCGCCTTCGGCAGCGGGACGAGATATTTGCGCACCTGGATCCTCGCCAGATCCTTGTTGATCACGCCATAATGGTGCATTGAGCAGGCCATCTGGCAGATGCCGCAGCCGACACATTTCAGTTCGTCACATTCGATGACGGCCGGCCCTTTCGGATAGGGATAATTCTCCCTTCCCCAACCCTTCTTAGCCGTCGCTTGCTCAAGCGGCGGCACCGGTTTTCCCCCGGCTTCTTGCTTCTTCATGACAATTACTTTCCCTCCTCTATTTTCAAACTAAACCCCAGAACATTTTTTTTATCTCAGGCGCCTCCTGCAGCCGGCCCGTCCTTCAGTCCATAGTCTTCCGCGGCGCCCCGCTCCGTAATATACCCGTCTTCCCGATCCCCCAACACCTTGTCGCGCGGCCTTTTCCTGGGGTCGCCGACACCGCCGCCGCCGCCCGTATCTATCCTCAGGATGTCGCCCGCCTTCAGCCTGACGTCGGCGATGCGGCAGGGAAAAGCGCGCCTTTCCCCGGCGGCCGGCTGGAGCGAGGCCGTGGAGACGCGGCCCGGCAGGCCGCCTTCGTCCCCCACGGCCGGATAGACAAAGCCGATCGAGCGCCAACCCAGACGCGCTTCCTGATCCAAGATGAGGTATTCCCGCCTTATTCCCGGCCCGCCCCGGAACTGGCCGGGGCCTCCGGAATCCGGGATCAACTCGTAGCGCAGCATGCGGCAGGCAAATTCCGTCTCGATGATTTCCAGGGGCACTTCCATGATGCGGCCCGGCACGCCCCGGGAACCATAGGAATTGGACACGCCGTCATCGCCCTCGACGGCGCCGCCGCCGCCGCCGAAGAGCTCATACTGGATGTAGGGATCGCCTGTCAGCAAGCTGTGGCCGCCGATCGTCAAGGCCCCGCCTTTGCCGCTCTCGGCGATGGGCTTCTGTCCCGATACCCGGCGCAAGGCCGCCAGCACCATATGGAGAACCTTGCCCAGCGTATAGACGTAGCAGCTGACCGGTCCGGGCGGATCGGGATTCAACACGGAATGGGGCCGGAATTTGGTCCGGACCGCGCCGGCCAGTCCCGCGTTATTCGGCAAACTGGGGCCGATCATGGCAATGACGCCAAAATAACAGGCCGAGAGCACGCCGCTCGGTTTTAAGTTGAGCGGGCTCTGCGTCTGGTCGTCGCTCCCGGTGAAGTCAAAGAGCAGCTCCTCTCCTTTTTTGAACAGGGTGAGCTGCAACTTTACCGGTGTGTGCAGTTGCAGGCCGTCGGGGTCCAAAAAGGCTTCCACGGTCACAGCGCCGTCGGGCCACTGGCTGATCCTGTTTTTCACCATCTTCTCCGTCCGGTCCATGCCTTCCTGAAAGGCTCCGAGGATGGCGTCCCGTCCGTATTTATCCATCAACTTGCCGATGCGGTCCTCGCCGATGCGGCAAACGCCGATCTGGCCCCGCATGTCGCCGATGATAATTTCCGGGGTCCGGCTGTTGGCCCGCAAAATGGCTTCTATCTCCTGATTCACCCGTCCCCGGCTGACAAATTTCAGGGGGGGCAACAGGAGGCCTTCCTGATAGATCTCCGTAGTTTGCGCGGAAGCACTACCCGGCACAGACCCGCCGATATCGGTCTTGTGGGCCATGCTCGCGCAGAAAGCAACCAGTTCCCCGCGATAGAAAACCGGCGCCATGATGCCCATATCGGAGACGTGAGTGCTGCCGCCATGGTAGGGGTGATTCAGGATATAAACATCGCCTTCCTCCATCCGGGAAGGGGGATAATGGTGAAAGAGGGCTTCCATCATGACCGGGAAGATGCCCATATGCATATAGAGGGAGCGAAACTGGGCCACCAGCCGGCCCTGCCTGTCCAGGATGGCGCACGAGGCATCCTGGGACTCCCGGATCGCCGTCGAATACCCCGTGCGAAAGAGCAGGAGCTGCATTTCCCGCACAATCCCCGTCAAGCCCGTGCTGATCACTTGAAAGGTAATCTTATCAATTCCTTGCATAGGCTACCCTTCCCCCACGGAGATAATGATATTCCGGTAAGCGTCGATGGCCGCGCTCTGACCGGGATAGATAACAGTCGTGGAGTCCATCTGCTCGACGATGGCCGGTCCCTCGATGACGTGGCCCGGGAAAAGCCCTTCCCGGCTGTAGATGGGGCAAAGCCGCAGGCCTTCCCCATGGCTGAAGCAGACCTCACGCTCCGCCTTTAAGGCGCCTGCCACGTTTGTGGTGGCCGGCTCATATTGTTTGAGATGGGGCTTGGGAACCTCCACCAGGGAGACCAGGCGGTAGCTCACCACCTCCACGGGCTGGGTCTCCGCCTTGTGCCCGAAGAGGCGCTCATGCTGGCTGTCGAAGCGCGCGCGCATGAGTTCCAGGGTCCCGGCCTCGAAATAGGGGGAAGACGCCGGCACGGTAATTTCATAGCCCTGTCCGGCATACCTCATGTCCATGAAGCAGGTGATTTGGATTTCCTTTTCCCCAAAACCCTCGGCGACCAGCTCAGCAATGGCCTTCTCCGCCAGCTCGTGAAAATGGCCGGTCACTGCTTCCGGCTGCAGAGAAGCCAGCGGACTCAAGTGCGAACGCACATAGTCGTGGCGGACATCGGCCAGGAGCAAACCCAGGGCGGAGATCACCCCGGGGGTTAAGGGCACCATCACCTTAGGAATATTGAGGGCCGCGGCCAGTCGGGCGGCATGAATCGGCCCGGCGCCGCCGAAGGCGAAAAGGACAAAATCCCGGAGGTCATAGCCTTTCTCGGCGGTCACGGCGCGGAGGCCCTGTTCCATGTCGGCGTTCACCAGCCGGATGATGCCGTCGGCCGCCTCCCGCAGGCTGAGACCGAGGGGTTTGGCGATCTTCTCCAGAATCGCCTCCTGGGCCTTGGCCTTGTCCAGTTTCATCTTGCCGGCCAGCAGATAGTCTTCGCTGAGGTAACCCAGGACCAGATTGGCATCGGTAATCGTGGGCAGCACCCCCCCCCGGCCGTAACAAACAGGACCGGGATCGGCTCCGGCGCTCTCCGGGCCGATGACGAGGTTTCCCGCTCCGTCCACTCTCGCAATGCTTCCGCCGCCCGAGCTGATGGTGCTCACGTCCAGCATGGGAAGAGAGATATCCCATTTCCCCACACTCGCTTTCGTCGTCGGCAGGACTTCCCCCTCCCTGACAAGACCGATGTCACAGCTGGTGCCGCCCATGTCCAGGCCGATGACATTGGGGAATCCGGCCAGCCCCGCCAACTTTCCCACCCCCAGGATCCCCGCGGCCGGTCCCGAAAGCACCAGCGGCACGGCCCGCGCGGCGCCGACCTCGAAGGTGCCGACCCCGCCGTTGCACTGCATGACATACATCTGTTTGGTATTGACACCCTGCCGGCGCAGCCTTTGGCCCAGTGCCAGGAGGAACTTCTTCAGCACCGGTCCGATCTTGGCATTGACAATGGTCGTGGCCAGGCGGGTGCGCTCCCGGATTTGGGGCAATACCTCGGAAGAAAGAGAGATGAAGCAGCCTGGATGAACTTCCTTAATTATTTCCGCAAGCTCTTGCTCATGAACGGGATTCATAAAGGAGAAAAGCAGGCAGACGGCCAGGGACTCCACCCCCTTTTCCTTCAACCGCAGCACAGCCTCGCGGGCCTGGTTCCTGTCCAGCTTTTCCACGACCTGGCCCCGGAAGTCGATCCTCTCTTTTACACCGAGGCAAAACCGCGGGGGCGTCAGATATTTGGGCAGCACCCGGTAGAGTTCGAAGATGCCCTGACTCAAGGCGGAGCCGGTATAGATATCGTTAATGCCCCGCAGTCCATCGGTGATAAGCACGCCCGTCAGGCTGCCTTTCTCTTCCAGGAGGGCGTTTGTGCCCACCGTGGTGCCATGGGAAAAGGAGACGATTTCCTCGGGATGCAGACCGTAGGGCGCAAGTTGGCGGATGCCCTCCAGCACGGCTTCTCCCGGGTCCTTGGGCGTCGAGGGCACCTTGAGGGTGATAATTTCCCCTGTTTCCTGATCGAGCAGGCAAAAGTCGGAAAAAGTGCCGCCCGTATCAACTCCCAACCTGTAAGCCCGCATGTTTCTCTCCAGGAGAATTTGTTCTCGGAATAAAGATGCCTTCCCCAAATGCGGGAAAGTGTACCGCCGCAATCTAAAGGGGGGAATTTTACTTGTCAAGCAATTTTATCGTTAATTTTCTCCTTCACACTGATCATTGAAGGCCGGTCATTGGCAGCTGCTTGCGTGCCATCTGGCAAGTAAAACGAGCGCGACGATCGAGCCAATAAGACACAAGAACATATCGGTTTGCGTGTCCCAGATATAGCCTTGCGTTCCCAGGAAGGCTTCGGTATCCGTCGGATTGGAAAGGGACGCCATCCATTCCATGATCTCATAGAGAGCTGAAAAAGCGAGAGGCACAGCGACGGACATGAAGTCAAGCCACTTGCCCGATTTGAGCGGCGATGTTCGCGCGACGATTTCGCGCACGTAAATCGCCGGAGCAAAGCCCTGTATGAAGTGCCCGATCTTATCGTAGTTATTACGAGTCCAGCCGAACCAGTCTTCCATCCAAAAACCTAACGGCACTTTGGCATAGGAATAATGGCCGCCAAGCATCAGGATCAGGGCGTGGATGGCGATAAGGGCATAGGTCAGATTGGTCAGTGGAAATCTCCTGTATGTAAGAAGCAGGACCGGCAAAGCAATCATGAACGGGAGCGTTTCCAAGACCCAGGTCAGGCGGGTATCATGCGGCCCGATTCCCGACCAAACCCAGAAGATTAATACTATTATAAGCAATACCAAGGGATACTTATTTGCTGACATGCGTTGAACCCAGATAATTTGTTACCCAAAATTGTGCCGACGCAATCTAAAGGGGGGAATTTTACTTGTCAAGCAATTTTAAAGGTGCTGAACATGCAGGCTCGAAAGGATGAATGTGCGACAGCACTTCAGAGAGGGCGTCTTTGGTTATAGCTGTATCGTAATCTGTCTGCAAGCCGACCCAGAAACTGTCGCTAGTACCGAAGAAACGAGACAGGCGCAAGCCTGTATCAGCGGTCACGGCCCGCTTGCCCGCAATGATTTCTCCGATACGCCGTTGCGACACTCCGATTTCCTTGGCAAGCCGGTACTGGGTAATTCCCATTGGCTTCAAAAATTCTTCCAGCAAAATTTCGCCGGGGGTAGGGTAAGGTATTTCACGCGGCATGGTCACTCTCCGAAGATGCAACCTCAACCGCGGTGCGCCGCCTCGATTGCAGCAATGTCGATCTTTTTCATCTGCATCATCGCATCGAACGCGCGCTTGGCGGCATCGGTATCGGAATCGTTGACCGCTCTCGTCAGGGCGATCGGCGTAATCTGCCAGGACAATCCCCATTTGTCCTTGCACCACCCGCACACGCTCTCCTGACCGCCGTTACCGACGATCGCGTTCCAGTAGCGATCCGTTTCGGCTTGGTCAGCTGTTGCGACCTGAAACGAGAACGCTTCGTTGTGCTTGAACGCGGGTCCGCCATTGAGCCCGAGGCAGGGAATGCCCATCACGGTAAACTCGACCGTCAATACATCCCCTTTCTTCCCGGACGGAAAGTCTCCCGGGGCTCGATGCACCGCGCCGACGGATGAATCGGGAAATGTCGTGGCGTAAAACCGCGCCGCGTTTTCGGCGCCACCATCGTACCAAAGGCAAATCGTGTTCTTTGCTGGCTTCATCATGTCATTTCTCCATCGTTATGAGCCACCCGAAGCCGGAGTAAACGATGCGCTCGCAGTCGAAGGGTATTGGCTCGGCCAATCTGCAGCACAATTCGTACCATTATGACCCTGTTTCAGTGTGCCTCGCATAGTCGGGCCAACGCCTCGCATAACCGGCTGGCAATGGAGCGTAGCGGAATTGACAGTCTGAGTTAATGCGGTGGTTGGCCGGTTAGTAGATGCAGGCATCTAATATAGAGAGGACGTCTGCCAACAACTCATCACTACCATGTTCAATACGTGTGGCAAGACGGGCACGGAAATCGACTGATTTAACCTGCTCGACCATGACGAAGCCCGTTAGTTTACTATCCTTCGGAATGGGGACATGAAAAGGAAAGCCACGCTCTGTGTTTGTAACCGGACATACAATAACCAAACCTGTGCTTCGGTTGAACAGGTCTTTGCTAACAACAAAAGCTGGACGTCGCCCTTTCTGTTCACGGCCAGATTGTGGATCAAAGGTAATTGCGATGATGTCTCCTTGTCTGGGGATATAAGCAGCCATCTACCAAGCCTCTTTGCCGACCGGCCCTCCCCAATCGACTTCACCGGTCTGGTAGTTTTCAGGAATGCATGCCACAAGATCCTTAAGCTTGTGCCGTCCACGCATCCTTTTTGTCGGTGCGACAACCATAATTCCGTCTTTCACGCTAATATCCACTTCATCGCCGACACCAAGGTTCGCATCTGTGAGCAGATTCTTAGCAAGACGAAGCCCTTGACTATTTCCCCATTTTTGAATCTTTGCCAGCATATGACCACCTCCTCATGTGTATCCAAAGTATAGCCATTACAGATGAGGTGGTCAAGAACTATTTGGGGCCAACGAGTCTGTAGAAAAACTCAATTTTGCAAAGTGATCAACGGTTTGATAAGGCGCGGGGGCAACCAAGCTGGCCAGAACCGCAGAGTTTATACCCCGTCGCCTTTATTAAGTTGTTGGCTGGGGTTGTTATCCAGCTTCTTCCTCAACAGCTTCACATCGGGCTCCGACCACTCGAGATTTTTGTAGAATCCCTCTGCATCATGCCACACATCGGAAACCAGGACTGCGCACCCTCGGGCTGAGAGTTCTTGATGAATTTTCACCACGAGTTTGGTCCCGATGCCACGCCCCCGCTCTGAACTCTTCACGATGAGTTCACTCAAGTACCCGCGGAAACCAAGGTCATGAGCACAAACAAAGCCGAGAATTTGCCCTCCTTGCTCCCACACAAATGAAAGACCTCCAGATGTCATGAGTCCGGCAGACCGTTAGCAGGCCTCAAAACCTAAATGGGACTATACCTTGCCACTTTCCCCTGTCAATATTTTTTTGTGTGGTGGCCTCTCCCACCAAGGCCATTTTAGGCGCTGAAAGCTCATTGACTTGTTGTCGCCTCAGTGGTAGGAACTGACCAGTCCTGGTGTTTGCTCAACACCGGGATAGCACAGACATAAGGGGGGGGTATGGCCACTATGGATGAACGTATGGGGTCGGCGTGGGGATGCCGGGGGATCATCGGCGATATCGAGCCGGCTGTTTCAGCGGGACCGATGGTGCAGTGGTTTTATGAGACGGCACCCGCCGGGGTGGGACTGCTCGCGGCCACGCTCGGGATATACGAGATAACCGATAGCCAGGTGGAGCGCGCCCTGTCCCAGGTCGATGATGCGGCCAAACGCCTGGCCGCCTCAGGGGCACACTGCATCTGCCTGGGGGGGACGCCGCTGGGGATTGCCAGCTTGGACTGGAACCGGCAGCTTGTCAAGCGTCTCGAGGAGGCAAGCAAGCTCCCCTCGACCACCACCATGATCAATGCCGTGGAGGCCCTCACGGTCCTGGGGGCAAAAAAGATCGTCATTGCCTCGCCTTTCGAGGAAGAACTCAACAAACGCCACGTGAAATTCTGGGAAGAGTGCGGCTTCAATGTGGTCAACCTCAAAGGCCTGGGACTGCGCCGGAATATCGACATTAAGACACTGCCCGCCTCCGTGCCTTACAACCTGGCCATGGAGGCTTACCGGGAGACTGCCGGCGCCGATGCTATTTATATGCCCTGCGCCTCCTTCGGTCCGCCCGTGGCCGTAGAATGCCTGGAGAGGGACCTGGGCATTCCGGTGGTCACGAGTACGCAGGCCCTGATCTGGGCCGGTCTCAAGACATTGAAAATCAAGGAAGGGGCCAAGGGATACGGCCGGCTTTTTGAATGCCTCTGAGGCAGGAGAAGTACACAGGACAATTAATTTTTTGAGAAAAGTTCTTTAACGAAATAAGGGGGGAGTATGAAGAGGAAGGGCTTATTTTATGTATTGATCGCGTCTTTGATTTTTTCCGTCTTTCCCGCTGCGGGAGGGGCGGCGGAGAAGTATCCCGCCAGGGAGATCCAATTTGTCTCTCCGAACCAGCCCGGCGGATTCGTCGATATTACGGTGCGGCTTTTAAAGCCGAATCTGGAGAAAATCCTCGGCGTGCCCATCGTCGTGGATAGCCGGCCGGCCGGCAAAGGCACGGCCGGCACGGTCTACGTGATGAAGGCCAAACCGGACGGCTACACCATCGGCACGATCTCCTCGGCCACCATACCGGTCCTGCCCGCCATTACGCCCAATGTTCCGTTTAAGTACTCCGATCTTGACCCGCTGGCCAAATACGCCATCAGCCCCACCTTGTTCTTCTGCCGCGCCGACGCGCCCTGGAAGACGATCGAGGACCTCGTGGCCGATGCCAAGAAACGTCCCGGACAAATTACCTACGGCACTACCGTGAGCGGCACTTCGGAGCTCTTGATAAAAGGATTCATCAGGGATGCCGGCATCAATATGCTGCAGGTCCCCATGGAAGCCGCCGGACAGACGATCATTCGCACCGTGGGCGGCAACCTGGATCTGGGAGTCACGGCCCTCACCACGCTTACCAGTCAGATCAAAGCCGGAACCGTCCGGGTGCTTTTCCTCTCGACCCCGGAGCGGGTCGGCACCTTCCCGCAGATTCCCACGATGAAGGAAAAGGGCTACGGGGGTTCAGTTGTTAACCTGTACAACGGTTTCTTTGCCCCCCGGGGCGTGCCCCAACCCATCCGGGAAACCCTGGTCAAGGCCCTGGAAAAGGCCATCAAAGACCCGGCCGTCAAGAAAAAGCTGGAGGAACTCGGCACCGTGGTAGATTACCTGCCGGCCGATGCCTTTACCAGGGAAATAGAGGAAGACTACAACCGGGTCCTGAAGATCACCCACTCCCATAAACATTAAAAGGTGATGAATTCGTAAAAAGCCTAAAAACTGTCACTCCCGCGAAGCCTGTCCCCGCGAAGGCGGGGAACCAGGACAATAACTGGATTCCCGCCTCCGCGGGAATGACAAAAAAAGCGGGAATGACAAAAAAGAGGAAAATTCGACTTTGTACGAGGTGTCAAAGGTGACGGTCTCGTAAAAAGTCAGAAAGCCCGTCATTGCGAGGGACACGTTCGCTACCCTCTGTGTAAACTCCGTGACGAATCAAACTCGTGATATCAACAGGTTACGATCGCGAGATTGCTTCGCTACGCTCGCAATGACAGCCAAGAGGGACTTTTTTTACAAGACCGTCAAAGGTGCCTTTTATGAAAATTGCGGATTGGGGAAGTTCCCTTTTCCTCATGATCTTCGGGGCCGCGGTGGCCTGGCAGGCGGAGAAGCTCTCCTTCGGCAGTTTCCGGGCGCCCGGACCGGGGTTTTTCCCCTATTGCCTGGGGTTGATCCTTATGGGTCTCTCCCTGGTGGTGCTCGTGCAGGGGGTGCGGAAAAAAGCCGGCCTGCCCGAGACCGGACTGCGCCGGGATAAGGTAAGCATCGCGCTTGCCGCCATCTTTGCCTACGCCTTGGTCCTGGATTTCCTGGGCTATCTTTTATCATCCTTTATCCTCATGTCTGTGCTCATAAGAATCACGGTGAAAAAGGCTTGGTGGTTTGCACCGGTCCTGGCCTGTCTCATCTCACTGGCCTCCTACATCCTGTTCAAGGTTTGGCTGAAGGTCCTCCTGCCTGCCGGTTTTTGGGGATTTTAACATGCAAGTGTTCCATGATGTCTTATATGGTTTTACCGTGAGTCTGGCGCCAGGCAATCTGCTGTCCTGTTTTGTCGGCGTGCTTCTGGGAACGCTCATCGGCGTCATCCCCGGTTTGGGAGTCGTGGCAGCCATCTCCCTCCTGATCCCCATCACCTTCAAGATGAGCGCCGTCGCCTCGATCATCATGTTGGCGGGCATCTATTACGGGGCTCAGTACGGCGGGTCCATAACCTCGATTCTGGTCAATATTCCGGGGGAGTCCACTTCGGTGGTCACTTGCCTGGATGGCTATCAGATGGCCCGCCAGGGCCGGGCCGGCGCGGCCCTGGGCATATCCGCTTTCGGTTCCTTTATCGCCGGAACCATCGGCGTCGCGGGCATCATGCTGTTTGCTCCCCTGCTGGTCAAAGTGGCGCTCAAGTTCGACGCCCCCGATTACGCGGGTCTTTTCATCCTCGGGTTGACACTCGTGGCCTACCTGGTCAGCGGTTCGAAAATCAAGGCCTTGATCATGGCCGTGGTGGGATTGATTCTGGGTACGGTCGGCGTCGACCCCGTGGCCGGGACTCAACGGTTCAGCTTCGGCTCCATGTCCCTCCTGCAAGGGATCGAACTGCCGCCCGTCGCCATGGGACTCTTCGGGATCTCCGAAGTGCTTTTAAATCTGGAGAAGGGTTTCCATCAGGAGATCTTCCAGACCCGCCTCAAGGGACTCCTGCCCAGCCGCGAAGACTGGCGCGTCTCCCTGCGGCCTATCGGCCGGGGCACGGTGGTGGGATTTTTCCTGGGGCTCCTGCCGGGATGCGGCGCCATTGTCTCCACTTTCCTTTCCTATGCCCTGGAGAAAAAGCTTTCCAAAACACCGGAGAGATTCGGCAATGGCGCCATCGAAGGGGTAGCGGCCCCCGAGGCAGCCAACAACGCGGCCTCCGAATCGGCCCTGATTCCCCTGCTCTCCCTGGGGATACCTACCAGCGCCACAACGGCGCTCCTCATGGGCGCCTTGATGATCCATGGCTTGAATCCCGGCCCCATGTTAATCAAAGAGCATCCCGATGTCTTCTGGGGAATCGTGACCAGCATGTACGTGGGAAACGTGATGCTCGTTATCCTGAACCTGCCCCTCATCCCCCTCTGGGTCAAGGTCCTGAAGATTCCTTATTACCTGCTGTCTCCCCTGATCTTCCTTTTTTGCATCATCGGCACCTACAGCATTAACAGCAGCTATGTAGACATCGTCACCATGGGGATTTTTGGCCTGCTGGGTTATCTGCTGCGCAAATGCGCCTACGAGCCGGCGCCCCTGCTTTTGGCTTTTGTTCTGGGAGGAAAATTGGAAGTAGCCGTTCGCCAAAGCCTGATCTATTCGCGAGGCAGTTTCGATATTTTTCTCCAGCGCCCTGTGGCGGCGACCTGCCTGGCCCTGAGCGCCTTGATGATTCTGTCCTCCATCGTCACCGGCCTGTTAAACAGAAAGAGCCGCCTGGCACCCCTGGGCGGAGGGGATTAGCTTATTACCTGCTACTTGATGAGCGCTGTCTTCCTGGCCACATCCTCCAGCACCCGGTATTCCTCCCCGAGGAATTTCGCAAAGGTGGCGCCGTCCTGATAGGCGACGAACTGGCCGGCATTCTCCAGGTTCTTCTCGACCGCCTGGTTTTTCATGGCTTTAGCAAAAATGGCGGTCAACTTGTTCACCAGCGGTTTCGGGGTCCCGGCAGGCAGAAAGAATCCCATCCAGGGGATGGGAAGGCTCACCTCGGGATAGCCCAGTTCTTCCAAAGTGGGCACGTTGGGGAAGCCTTTGATCTTGCCTTTCCCCGTGGTGCTCGCCAGGGCCACCAAGTCGCCGCTCTTCAGGAGCCCCATGGTGGGCGAAAAACCCGTGGAGGCGAAGTCCACCTGACCGCCCAGCACAGAGATGTTGACCTCGCCGCCGCTCCGGTAAGGCAGGGAGGCGATATTCACACCGGCCTTGAGTTTAATCATGTCCAGGGTGAATTGGGTCGCCGTGCCAGCGCCGACGGTGGCGCCGCTCACCTTGCCAGGGTTTTTCTTGGCCGCCGCAATGATGTCGCCAAAGCTCTTGTAAGGGGAGTCCTTCCTCACAACGATCACGTTGGGCGATTCGGTATATTTGCAAAGGGGAATGAAGTCGGCGGGTTTGAAGTGCACGTCCGGGTTCAGGATGCGCAGGATATTGTAGGAAACCGATGTCGCCAGAATTGTATAGCCGTTCGGCTTGGCCCTGGCCACATACTCGATGCCCACGGCGCTGCCGCCGCCGCTTTTGTTGGTTAAAATGACCGGCGCCCCCATGGCCCGGGAGAGCTCTTTGTGGAGGATGCGCACGGCCAGATCGAGCGTGCCCCCGGGGGCATAGCTGATGATGATCTCCACCGGCCGGGTAGGAAATTCATCCGCCCCGGCAGCCCGCCCTCCGGCCGTCACCAGCAAAGCCCCGCATAATAAGGCCATTCCCAAGACTCGTATAATTCTTGTCAGCATTTCCCCCCTCCTTATCCCCCACTCAAAGTAAGACCTTTTGCAGTATAGCGATGAGGTTTTCCTTGGTATATTTTCTCGTTTCCGTTGAGCCCTGCTTGCGGAGGTCCAGGGAGAGCCTCCCGATCTTAACGCCCGTGGCGATGATGTCCTCAGCGGAGAGGCCCTGCCAGATCAACTTCCGGGGCGCGCCCAAATCGGTTAACAGATGATCAAGCCTCTCCCCGATCCCCTTCCTCAGCTCCCAAAGGGACCTGTCTTGGGCAGGCACGCCCATGGCCTGGGCTAAGGCGGCCATCTTCTCCTCCCGGGCGGCCAGGGTAAAATCCAGCGTGGGCGGCAACAGGACGGCGTGGATCATGCCGTAGGGCATCGGTTCCAGCCCCCGGGACTGGTAGATATACGTAACGACGCCGTTTAAGGTATGGGACAAGCCCACGTTGGCATTGCTGACGGCAATATTGGCCATCGTCGAACCCAGCAGCATCTGCCCTTTCGGTTCGAGATCGATGGTGAAGACGGACCGCGCCAGATTGTTCATCATCATTTCGATGGATTTCAAGGCCACGCAATCGGTGATGGGATTGGCCTTTTCCGACAAGAAGCCCTCGATGGCGTGCGTCAGGGCATCCACCCCGGAGGCGACGGCCTGCCCGCGCGGCACGGTCAGGAGGAGCGTTGGATCCAGGATGGCCAGGCGCACCGCATGCCGGTACCCCAGGATACGCGTCTTGGCCAGGGTCTGGCTGTTGGTGATGGTCGTTCCTTTGGAAACCTCGGCGCCCGTGCCGGCTGTTGTCGGCAGAAGCACACAGAGCAGCGAGGGATTGGGGTATTTGTCTTCGCCGTCCACGTAATCAAGCATCCGCCCTGTGTTATTGGCGACCACGGCCGCGCCCTTGCAGGCCACGATGACGCTGCCGCCGCCGGCGCCGATGATGCAATTGCACCCTTCCTGCTTGGCGATGGCGGCCATCCCATCGATATCCCGGTCCGTGGGGTCCACCGGCACCTTATCGAAGAGGACAAAAGGAATGTCTGCCTCCTTGAGCGCCTGGTAGACTTTATCCAGGACACCCGAGGCGCTCAGCCCGGCATCGGTGGCAAAGAAGGCTTTCTTCCCGCCGAGCTTCCTTACTTCCCGGCCGAGTAACTCCGTCGTGTTCACCCCATAGACGATTTCCGTAGGCAAGCTGAAGCGTGCCACTGCACCCGTACTCATAGCTGTCTCCTCTCACTTCTTCATTAGAATTTCCCGGTACTGTTTCCCGTATTTCTGATAATCGGCGATGATCTCGAAATCCGGGGTGAAGATCTTCAAGGGCTTTTTCATGCGCAGCGGTTTCACGTCCGGCCGGCTGGGGGTCCGATAGGTGCGGGCCCAGCCTTCCTGGCCTTCCCGGGACAGGGCAAAGTCGATGAAAAGCTTCGCCGCATTGGGATGGGGGGCGTGGCCGGCGATTCCGATGGGATGGATGGAGGGAATGATCGGCTCGACCCCGACCCATTCAACGGGGGCGCCCTGGTCTTTCATCATCTCGATCTCCCCCCGATAAACGAGGGCCATCGTGAGTTCGCCCGCTCCCACCAACTGGCCCACCAGGGTCCGGGTCGGATAGAATTTGAGATTTTGCTCCCCGAGCTTCTGCATGAATTCCAGACCGTTTTTTTGCCCCATGATCTTCAGCATGTAGCCAAACCATTCATAGGACTTGGAATCCATGCCGATTTTGCCCTTCCACTTGGGATTGAGCAGGTCCTTCCAGGAGTGCGGGGCTTCCTGCGGTGTCACGAGTTTAGTGTTGTACACGATGCCATTTTCCGTGAGGTAAACATCCGTCCAGCTGCCTTCGGGATCTTTAAAACCTTCGGGGAAAAATTTGCTCTGGGGAGAGACATATTTCGCAAAATAATCTTTCCTCTTCAGGGTCATGGCCTCACCGCCGGGGACCAAAATGACGTCTGCGACATACTTTTTCGCCTGCTCCTCCGCGAGAATCTTGGTCAACAGCGCGGCGCTGCCCGTCCGGTAGACATCGGTCTGTACAAAGGGGTACTTTTCCCGGAATTGTTTCAGCATGCCCAGGCCTACTTCCAATGGCCCGGCTAAATAGAGCATGAGCTTTCCCTCTTTCTTCGCCCCTTCCAGGAGCTGCGCTTCCTCAGCCGGGGCGGCCCAGGCGGAGGGCAAAGGGGTGGGCAACAAAACAAAGCCCAGCAAGAAAAATAAACTCAAGACCGCCAATGACAAATTAATTTTTTTTAGAAACAGCAACATCATTTTTACCCCCTCAACATAATGCCCTATTGTTAGTTAAATTTTAACCACAGAGATCGCAGAGAACATCCGCCCCCATAGTAATAATATTAATCTCTTTAAGCCATCTTTTAATCTTTAATTTGGAGAACCCAGAGGTGCCCTCCGTGCACTCTGTGGTTTCGTGTTTTTTCATTTCTTCATGATAATCTCCCGATAGGGTTTCCCGTATTTCTCGTAATCGCTGATAATGGTGAAATCGGGGGTCAGGATGTTCAGCGTCTTTTTCACCCGGAGCGGTTTAATGTCCGGCCGGCTGGGAATCCGATATTGACGGACCCAGGTCTCCTGGCCTTCCCGGGACAGGGCAAAATCAATGAAGAGTTTTGCGGCATTGGGATGAGGAGCATGGGCAAAGATCCCGATGGGATGGATGGAAGGGATCAGCGGCTCGATGCCGGCCCATTCGACGGAAGCGCCCTTATCTTTCAGCAGCTCCACATCTTCCCGGTAGACAAGGGCCATGCTGATTTCGCCCGCCGCCACCATGTGGGTCATCAGGGTCCGGGAGGAGTAGAATTTCGGATTTTGCGCCGAGAGTTTTTCCATGAAGTCCAGGCCGTTTTTCTGCCCCATAAGCTTCAGCATGTAGGCAAACCACTCGAAGGACTTCGTATCCAGCCCGATCTTACCCTTCCATTTGGGATTGAGGAGGTCCGTCCAGGCTGTGGGGGCCTCCTGGGGGGAGACCTGTTTCGTGTTGTAGACGATGGCATTCAGGGTTGTATAGGCGTCCGTCCAGTAGCCTTCGGGATCTTTAAAACCATCGGTGAAGAATTTACTCTCCGGCGAAAGGTACTTGGCATAGAGCCCCTTGCGCTTCAGGGTCAGACCTTCTCCGCCCGGCGTCATCACGACATCGCAGAAATACTTTTTCGACTGGGCCTCCGCGATCACCTTGGTCAGCATCCCCTGGCTGCCCGTCCGATAGACATCCGCATGGATGAAAGGGTACTTGGCATGAAATTGATCCACCATTTTCTTGCCCACTTCCAGACTGGAAGTCGTATAAAAGAGAAATTTCCCTTCCTTCTTGGCCCCTTCCATAATTTCCGCTGCTGTCCCCTCGGAGGGAGCAGCCAGGGCCCTAGGCAAAGGCCCCCCAATGGCAGTTAAGGACAAAAACATTAAGACCGTAAAAAACAATTTACCTCTTCTCAAAAACCTCGCTCTCATTTTACCCCCTTTGGTGCCTTGTAATGATTACATCATATAATGTGCGTTAGCGGCTTCCTCGCCTAACGCACCTTCCAAGGGACATTTCCCTTCCTACCTGGCCTCGGTTACCACATCCACCAGGGCGGGAAGCCGTTTATTCTTTACCACTTTCAGGGCCCGCTCCAGGGCCGGACGTAAATCCTCCGGTCTGACGATCGGACCTTCCCCGTGGATCCCGTAGGAATTCGCCATCTTGGCAAAATCAACGGCCGGGGCATCCAGACGGGTGCCGATGCCGGCATTCTCCAGGGGCCGGTTCCGGGACTTGGCCATGGAGATGGCATGGGCTTCGGAGTTATAAAAAGACCGGTTATTGTACATGACGATCAAAAGCGGGATGCGGTGGTGCGCCGCCGTCCAGAGGGCGCTCGTAGTCATGAGCAAATCGCCGTCATCCTGAATGTCGATGCAGAGCTTGCCGGTGCCCAGATGAGCCAGGGCCGCCCCGATCGAGGCGCTCATGCCGTAGCCCACCCCGCCGCCGCCGTTCGGTCCCAGATACTGGTACGGGCGGGTCCAGTCCCAGAGCTTGCGCGCCCAAAGATTGGCGCTGCCATTGACCAAAGCCCAATCTTCCTTCTTGACCACCTCCCACAATTCCATGGCCAGGAAGGAGGTGGCGATGGCTGGCCTTTTGGCTGCGGTCCGGGCCTCTGTCAACCATTGGGACCGCAAGGTCTCGTGCGTTTTTTTAGCCCCAGCCAGGCGGGTCTCGATCCGTTGTTTTTTCTTCTTGTCATCCCCCAGGAGCTGCCGGCAGAGTTGGGTAAGCTCCGGCACAGCCACGGAGGTTTCTGCCGTGATCGGCACGTCCACCGCCTGGAGACACTGGTAGTCGCCGGCCCAGCTGCGGATCAGCATGTCATGCATGGAGATCTGAATGATCTTGCCGGAAGGTTTGGTGATGTAGCGCGACGCGCGCGTCACCCTGTCGATCGTGATCAGCGAACCGTAGAGATCGGGCAGATCCAGGGCGAGAATCACGTCAGCCTTGGGAACATATTCCCGCTCTGCACCCGTGACATCCAAGGGGTGGGTATTGGGAAAATTGAAGCCTCCTGGTTTGCGGTTGCCCACCTTGTCCACCACGGGAATCGCCAATAGTTCCGCGAGTTCGATCAAAGCGGCCACGGTCCCGTGATTCCGCCCGAGGGTTTCCGTAATAATCAACGGGGCCGCGGCATCGACCAAAAGCTGGGCCGCCTTGCGCAAAGCCTCGGGATTGGCCGGCACCGGGGCGGCCGGCGCAAACCCGCTCAAATCCGGCACCGCAATCTTCCCGCGGATCCGATCCTCCTGCAAGTCGGCATCGTAACAGATATAGACGGGGGCCTTCGGTTCCGTCGTGGCGATGCGATGGGCGCGGATGAAAGACATGGGGAAACTGCTGATGGTCGCGGGTTGGTCGTCCCACTTTACGTAATCCCGGACCTGATTCCCCTGGACCAGGGCCGTATGGATCCAATCGATCCGGGGACGCCGCCGGGTGGTATCCATAGGACCGGTGCCGCCCAGCACGATGATGGGGATCCGGTCGCACCAGGCGTTGTAGATGGCCATGCTGGCGTGCTGCAGCCCCACGATATTATGGACGATGGCTGCCATGGGCTTGCCTTTGGCCTTGGCATAGCCATGGGCCAGGGCAACGGAGATCTCCTCATGACAACAAAAGATGACCTGGGGATTACGGTTCCCCCCATAATTAACAATGGAATCGTGGATGCCGCGAAAGGTGGAACCGGGAATGAAGGCGGCGTATTCGATATCAAAAGCCTTCATGAGATCCACGATCAGATCCGATCCGTACTGAGGTCCCTGCTTAACTACATCTTTACTTTTGGCCATATTCCCCCTCCTCTATAAGTTATCCTTCCTCCTCTTTCATTTCGATCACCTTTTTCCCGATACGCTCCCTGGTCAACAGGGGCGAGAAGAGCAGCACCAGCGCCACCACGAGGAACAGGGCCGAAAGAGGCCGGGTGAAAAAAATCAACGGGTCCCCTCCCCCAAACATGAGGGAACGGCGCAGGGAGTTTTCGAACATCGGCCCCAAGACCAAAGCGAGGATCAGGGGGGCCCCCTCAAATTCATAACGCTTCATAAAATAGCCGGCCAGGCCAAAGGCATTCATGAGCAGGACATCATCCACACTGTTATTCACACTGTAGGCCCCAATCTGGCAAAACAGGACAATAAAGACATAGAGGAGGGCATAGGGGATCTTCAATATCTGGACCCAGAGGCCGAGCAGGGGGAGATTCAGGACGACGAGCATGATGTTGCCGAGATACATGCTGGTGACGACCCCCCAGAAGAGGTCCGGCCGGGCGCTGATCAACAGGGGTCCCGGTTGCAGGCCCAGGATCATCAAGGCCCCGACCAGGATCGCCGTGGAAGGATTGACGGGAATTCCGAGGCTCAAAAGGGGGATGAAAGTTCCGCTGGAAGCGGCATTATTGGCCGCTTCCGGCCCAGCCACCCCTTCGATCACGCCCGTCCCAAACTTCTCGGGGTGTCGCGAAATTTTCTTTTCCATAGCATAAGAAATAAAACTGGAGATGGCGGGACCGAATCCCGGGAGGATGCCCAGGAAGAACCCGAGGATCGTTCCCCGGGCAATCGGCCGGGCGGAATCTTTCCAGTCCTGACGGGTGGGAAGGAGATTCCGGAGCGAGGTCTCAGAGTCGCTCACCGTCACCTTTTTTAATGATTGTCCGAGGTTGATCAGGACTTCGCTCAACCCGAAAAGGCCCATGGTCACATAGACAATCTCAAACCCATCCAGCAGGGCCGCGGTATGAAAAGTGAAACGCGCCCGGGAGGTGATGGGGTCCATGCCCACGGTGCTCATGATCAGCCCCACAAAGGCCATGATCAGGCTCTTCACGAGGGACCCGCGGCTCACATAGGTCACCAGGGTCAGGCTCATCACGGCCAGGGAGAAGTATTCCGGAGGCCCGAAGCGCAGGGCAAAATTGGCCAAGGTTGGCGCAAATAACATCAGGCCCACCACGCCAAAAGTTCCCGCGATAAAGGAGCCAAAGGCCGCAATGCCCAAGGCCGGGCCGGCCCTCCCTGTTCTCGCCATCTGGTAGCCGTCGAGACAGGTGATCACGGAGGCCGCCTCCCCGGGGATATTTACCAAAATAGAGGTGGTGGAGCCTCCGTACTGGGCCCCGTAGCAGATACCGGCCAGCATGATCATGGCCGAGACAGCCGGAACATGAAAGATAACGGGCAAAAGAAGGGAAATAGTGGCCGAAGGCCCCAGACCGGGCAGAACGCCCACGAGGGTCCCCATGAGCACCCCGAAGAAACAGTAGAAGAGATTCATTGGTTCGAGACAGACACCGAATCCGTAGGCTAAACCCTGAAGCGTCTCCAGTCGATCCTCCTAACTCCTATCTAAAAACTGAACAGTCCCCGGGGCAAGAAAACGTTGAGCAGGATGCCAAAAAATAAATAGGCCAGGAGAGCCACCGAGGCGCTCGCCGCCACCAGGGTCCACCACTGCCGGAAATAACCGCCCAAGCGAAAAAGTATGGCCACGAGCAGAAAAGTGGCGACGATGAATCCCAGGGTGTCCAAGATCAGGCTATAGGCGAACAGAGCCAGCAAGGCCAGGATGACCCTCCGGGAGTGGGCCTTTAGGTCAGCGCGCTTTCCCCAGCCACTGGTGATGAGCGCCAGGGACAGAACCGCCAGTCCGATCCCGGCGCCAAAGGAGAGAAAACCCGGTCCCGGAGTTTTAAGCGTTCCCAGTTCCAGCCGGAGAGACTCCCAGAGGACGAACAGGGCCAGGCCGAAAAAAAAGATTCCGCTGCGTAATTCAGGCATAGAACCAGAGGCGCTCATTGCTTTTTCATGTTTGTATCCCGGGCGACCTTATCCGCAACCTGCATCTGCTCCTCGATGAATTTTCGGAATTCTTTTGGTCCCTTATACTCCAGCGCAAAATTAGCCTTTGCCGCCCGGGAAGTGACGGAGGGGTGATTAAAGGTCTTTTCCACGGCGGGCCGGAGGATCTTCAAAATGGCCTCGGGCACCCCGGCGGGGGCAAAGATTCCCGTCCAGATATTCATGTTCACGTAGGGATAGCCCAATTCCGCGGTCGTAGGAATGTCGGGAAAGTTCGGATGGCGCTTGGCCGAGGTGATGGCCAGGGCGCGAATTCTTCCGGCCTGGATCTGGGGCCCCAGGGTGGAAAGGGAGAGGGAGGCCATATCCCCATGACCTCCCAGCAGGGCGGGCAGGGCTTCGCCACCGCTCTTGTAGGGGATGGTCGTGATCTTGATCTTGTTGTGGGCGCAGAGGATCTCCAGGTTGAATTGGCTCTCCGCCCCCAGGCCGGCCGCGCTGTTTCTTAATTTTTCCGGGTTCTTGCGGGCGTACTCGACCAACTCGTTCAATGTCTTGAAGGGAGAATCGTTCTTCACGGCAAAAAGCGAAGGGACAGAGGCAATCTGACCGAGAGGGATCAAGTCCTTGAGGGGGTCATAGGTTACCTCGTTGCTAATCGCCGGCATGATCGTCAGCGGCGTACCCGGGGCCGCGAGCAGCGTATAGCCGTCTTTTTTGGACTTGATCACATAGGTCGTGCCCTGGATCCCCGATCCCCCGCCCCGGTTCACGACCACGATTTTACCCTTGAGTGACCGGGCCAGTTCCTCACTGTAGATCCGGGCAATGACATCGGCATTGCCCCCCGGACTGAAGGGAACGACCAGTTCGATCGGGCGGGCGGGATAATTGCCCGGAGCAGCCAGGGCCCCACCCAGATAAGGCACACAGACGATTCCCCATACCAAACAAATGATTTGCCAGCGCTTCATACTCCCCCCTTATGTTTATTACCCTTTGTCATTGCGAGGGCTTAGCCCGAAGCAATCTCACGCCATCGCCACGGGAACGGGATTGCTTCGTCGGCCTAAGGCCTCCTCGCAATGACAGCTAAAAGAGACTATTTTAGGAAAATATATGGCTCCACTTCTTCCTTACCTCTTCGAGCAGCGCCGGACTGGTCCGAATGCTCGGCGGGAATTCCTTGATCCAATGATAGGGTTTGCAGGCCATGATGATGGCTGTCGAATGGGTGAAGTCATGGATTTGCCTCTTGAGAGGAGAAAGAATCGGATCCGTCTGGCTGCCCCAGCAGCCGGTCACAAAATCGATGGCGTCCTTCGGGTCGGTCCGGCTGGCGATTGCCCAGAGGACATCGGCCGTATTCGAAGGATCGATGTCCTCGTCCACCACGATGACATACTTGAGCAGGTAGGCGCCGGCATTGCTGCCGAGCGCGGCCAGAGCAGCCTGCTTGGCATGGCCGGGATATTTCTGCTCCAGGGAAATGGCGATCATCCAGTAGGTCCCAGCTTCCTGAATCACCGAGACCCCCTTCACCCCCGGCACCTGCCTGTCCAGTTCGCTCCAGATGGAGGCCGCCCTCCTGATGTGCTCCCCCAGGGTAAAAGTGGCCGGAGGAATGAAAGGAGGCGTTCCCATCAAGATGGGGTCATGGCGGTGGTAGATGGCTTTAATCTTGAAAACGGGTGTCTTTCCCATATAGCGGCCCCGTCCGTAATGCCCCGGCCATTCGCCAAAGGGGCCTTCCACTTTCAACTCCACATCCGGGGAAAGGAGTTCACCCTCCAGGGCTATCTCCGCCGTAGCCGGGATGGGCAGACCGGTAAACTCGCCAGCCACGACCTCGTAGGGCTTGCCCCGGAGACCGCCCGCATAATCGTATTCACTCACCCCCCAGGGATGAAAGGTGTGGCAGGCACCCCAGAGAAAAGGCTCCTGTCCGCAGGTCACAACCACCGGGCAGGCCTGCCCTTTGTCCCAGTACTTCCGGGCCATCATTTCACAGTGTCTGCCGGGCGACATGTGGATCGTGCCGGTGTTTTTATCATGAATCTGCACCCGGTGGGTCCCGAGATTTACCCACCCTTCCTCGGGATCTCTAGTGATGACCATGTCGGCGGTGCCGATATACCGGCCGCCATCCAGCTCATGCCATTTAGGCACGGGGAATTTATACAGATCAACGTCATCACCCCGGAGAATGTTTTCCAGCACAGGACCTGTTTTGACTTCCACCGGCGGGAGCAGTTTTTCGTCGCCCTTGATTTTTTCCCGCCAGGCCTTAACCTGTTCCACGCCCTTGGCTTCCAAAGGCAGCCCCAAGGCCAAGGCGGTCCGGCTCGGCTTCGTGAAAAGATTGGCCGCGACGCGGTATCCTTTTTTGTAGCCCTTTACATTGTCAAATAAAAGTAATGGGGAATCGGGATTTTTCGCGGCGATTTCCGTAATCAGCCCGAGTTCCAGATTCCAGTCGGCATTTTCCACGACCTTGCAGTCCTTTTGCCTCTGACATTCCTCGATAAAGCCCCTCAAGTCATTGAAGATCACCATACCCTCCTTACCATTAAGTTGTACCAGTTGTTATTTTGCTTTACAGTTCCGGGGAATATCTTGTCAAGAAATAATATTTTCTGGAGTTTCCTGAGTTTTATTTTTACCCAGGCTCATCCAAGAAGCTGAGACATAGCTGAAAGTCCGGGAATTTCGTTTTCTGGATCGTCTTGATGCCCGTCTTATCAGGGAAGAGGAGATTGTAGAGCCCATCGGCGATGGCATAATTGAAGAAGGTGGGGACTCCAAAGAACCGTTTCGAGACGAGGTAAATTCTTTCCATAAGCATTTTGAGCTTCAGGTTATCCCCGAGATATACTGCTGCAAAATAAGTGACGGCGAGGATAAGAGCGACCACATTGCGTATACTCGTGTAGTGACGGACCCTGATATCCTCAAGATTGTAGCACTGTTTGATGTATCGGAAGGATTCATCGCACTTCCAGCGGGTAAGGTAGATCTCGACGATACGCCATATGCTCTCTTTCGACTTTATGTTCACAGGGCAATTCGTCAGCAACATCATTGGCACTTTCCCGAACCCCTTCACGACCACAAGAAACAACGGATGTTCATGTCTCGGAAGTTTTACCGGTAGGGCATTGTAGGAGACAGTGGTCTTATCTTCCTTGCCGTCCTCGTATTTGATGATAACCGTCTGGTAGGGACAGGGCAGCCTCGTAGCAACGAGGCGACAGTTTTTTCTTATGCCCTTGTGGATGAGGTCCCGCTGCTGGGTGAGCCGGATGACGAATCGCTTTTCTTTTCCTTTCTCCAGAAACTTTTCGTAGAGCTTCCCCCGGTCTCCTCCCCGGTCTATTGCATATATTCCCTTACTGCCCAGTGCGGCGCCGACGGTGTCGATCACTCTGAAGAGTTGGTCGTTCTCGCTTAGAAAACCCTTTGCTTCCTGGGAGTATGCTTCCAAGTAGAGGGGGATCACCTTCTTGTGTTCGATGTCAGCAGCCACTGCTTTGGCAAGCCAGTACCCCTCTGCTATCTCATGCTTACTCCCATCGTGGATCTTGCAGAGACACTCCATCTTGGAGGCATATTGCTTTCGTATATCTCCTGGATCAATGGCAATGACCATGTCATCCAAGACCTTCTTGCTTCCCAGTCTGCATATCTGTTTGTTGATCTCTTCGGTGAAATCCCGATCGTCCAGATTCCTCGATAAGCGATCTTCGGTTTTGATGAGCGGGATGGGTTCATTGAGCGAGCGGGTAATGCTCGAGAGCTTGACATCCTTGCCCGCCTGGATTCCATAAACCATCTCCCGAACCAACCTCTGCTTGGCTTTCGGCAGACCCTGGGAAATGATTCCTGAGAATTTCGAGAGCTGTCCTTTGACAGCCGCCACAGTCCTGGAGTTCTCCGTCATAGCACCTCCGTCTTCTGTATTTGTCTAGCCTATCTACCATAACAGCCACAAAAACTCAGGAATCTCCCCAAAAAAACACTCGGTCAACTTGTCAAAATAGATTTCTCACGTGATCACAAAGAGTTGGCTACCGCATCGCAGAAAAACTCAGGAAACTCCAGATAATATTTTGTCAGGCCAAGGGGTAGGTCGCGGAAGGCAAGTAACCCTCCGGGGCATCAGGGCAAAACCCCTGCCACCCCGGAGGGGAAAGGAGAGCTTAATTTGTTGGCGTTTTTTACTGTTTCTGGTACTTGGCCGCCACGTCTTTTAACTTTTTCTTCAAGGCCGGAGAAATCGCCAGGCCCTTCTGGGCGATCTGTTTGGCCTGGGCCCCGGACAGATAAACGATCTCCATCTGCTGTTTTTTGGCGATCGCCTGGAAAGTAGGATCATCCAAACATTTTTTCAAGGCCCCTTCGAGGAACTTGGCCCGGTCGGCAGGCAGCCCGGGAGGCGCCACGATGGCCCGCCCCACGTCATTCAGGGCAAAAACAATCGCCAGCAGTTCCTTGCCGTCTTTCGCCTTAACGGGCAGGTTCTTCACATGGGGCGCCTTGGCGACATCGGGCATGTTCAGATCGCCGTACTGGGCAGCCACCACCATATCCCCGTTTTGCACGGGATTGATGACGCTCGAATAACTGCCTGTCGCGGCATCGAGCTCGCCCCGGATGATGGCCACGGTAACCTCGTTGGCCGTATCATAACCGGTGACCATGTCGATGTTGATCCCCAGGGCCTCGGCAATCAGCACCGATTCATAGAAGTTTGAGCTTCCCAGCCCTGGCGCGCCCACCTTGACCGGCGCCTGGGCCGGCGCTTTTTCCATGGCCTCGATCGTCTTGTATTTTGATTTTGCCCCGGCCACGAGCAGTCTCTGTTCCGCCGTCAACCGGGCCAGCCAGGTAAACTTCGCCAGATCGTATTTCACGCCTTTGATGTCCGTGAGCTGGGCCTGCATGGTGCCCGGACCGTTGATGATGCCGATGGTCAACCCGGTGGGATCGGAAATGAACACCTTGTTGGTGCCGATGAGGCTGCCTGCGCCCGGGACGTTCTTGATCACCATCGTGGCGCCGGCATATTTCTTAAAGAAAGGCGAAAGGGCCCGTACCCAGGCATCGTAGCCGCCGCCGGTCTTGTAAGGAACCACGCACTCGATGACCTTGCCTTTAAAAAAATCTGCCGGGCCGGCCGCGGCCCGGGCCGCAGAAAGCGGCATTAAGACCAATAATAACGCAAACATCGCGCCTGAAAACAAACCTAACTTTTTCATATGTTCCTCCTTTAGCATAAGTTCAGTAGCCCAGCAGAGCCTTGCGTGCGGCAATGACCACGAGGCCGGCATAGAGATCCACCTGCAGGAGCTGGACCATCAAAAAATATAAAAAGGCCCACCCCCCGAGGGCGACGCCCAGGGAGGCCTTCCAGGGAAAGCCGGAACGAACCTTCAGAGATAAAAGGGTATAGAAGAAAGTCGTGGACAGAAATCCGAAAAGGTAAATGGCGACAAACATGCCGAGGACCCAGAGCGAGACATTGACTTCCTTGGAAAAAACACGACGGGCTTCCTCTGCAGCTCCTGGTTCCTGCTCCTTTCCTGCCGCGCCCTTGGCGGTCAGGTCGGCCCGCAAATCCAGCACCGTCTGCAGGACCGCCAGAATCAGGATGGGAATGCCGATCAAAAGCGGCATCAGCGCGGCAGACCGGTTATAACCCAGCGCCATGATAACCGCGACGGCAAAAACTGCCACGGCCCCGATATTGAACACATGACGGAAAGAAAATTTTATCATATTTCACCCTCCCTCTCTTGTTTGCGGCCGCGGATCGTCATAATGATGGTCACCACGGCAATGGCGATGAGGAACAGGGTAATGGGCCGCAGGAAAAACTCGCCATGGTAGAGCCGTAAGGAAAGATGGAGGTTCTTTTCCGCGATCTTGGCCAGGACCAGGCCGATGATCACCACGGGACGGGAGTATTCGTACTTTTTCATGCCGTAGCCGATGAATCCGAAGAGGAGGGCAATGATCAGATCGCCCAGGCCATCCCGCGTGGCATAAGCGCCGATGGCGGAAAGCATCAGCACCAGGGGGAAGAGGTAGTCGCCGGGGATGAGAGCCACCTTGGCGATCTTATTGGCAAAGGGCAGGCAGATAGCCGCCGCGATGATGTTGGCCAGGGCGATCGTCCAGGCCATGGAAAAGATCAGCCAGAGGTTGTTGTTCAGCATATCCGGGCCGGGTTTAATGCCCTGCACGTAAAAGGCGCCCAGTAGGATGGCCATGCCGGCGCTGCCGGGGATGCCGAAGGCCACCGTGGGCACCAGGGCTCCGCCTTCCTTGGCGTTAATGGCGCTCTGGGGCGCGATGACCCCTTCCACGACCCCGGTGCCGAAGAGGCGGCCGTTTTTTTCCGTCTGCTTGGCATGCCCGTAGGCAAAAAAGCAGGCCGTATCGCCGCCGATGCCGGGGATGATGCCGATGATGTTGCCCAGGATGGAACAGCGCAGCACCAGCCAAAAGTGCTGGAGGGTATCCTTGATCCCCCGCATGGCGCCGCCCAAATCGCTGGTGACCATTTTTTCGGTGATGCTGCCCCCTTCCACGGCCACCTCCATCATCTCGGCCACGGCAAACAAACCGAGGGTGACCGGCACCAGACTGATCCCATCCCAGAGGAAGAGGCTGCCGAAGGTAAAACGCTCCGTGCTGGTAGACATGTCGAGGCCCACCAGCCCGATCATCAGGCCGAAGCCGCCGGCGATCAGTCCTTTCAAAAGGGACTTGCCGCTGATCACGGCAATGAAGGTGATGCCCACGATGGCGAGCATGAAGAATTCCGGCGGCGCAAACATCAGGACCAGGGGACGCATCACCGGGATGAGCAGGATCATGTAGAAGGCCCCGAGAATGCCGCCGATGGCCGAAGCGCTCAAGGCTGCGCCGAGGGCCCGGCCGGCCTCGCCCTTTTTGGTCATGGGGAAGCCGTCAAAGAGGGTGGCCGCATTGGGAGGATCGCCGGGAGTATTCAGGAGGATCGTGGTGATCGCCCCCCCTGTGTAACTGGGCGCATGGGCGCCCAGCAGCAGGGCAAAAGCAGAGGCGGGCTCCATGGTAAAGGTAAAGGGAATGAGCACGGCCAGGCTGAAGGTGCCCCCCACTCCGGGGAGAATGCCGACGGTCAGGCCGATGATCACGCCCAAAAACATAAAACCGATCGCCGGCCAGGCAAACACCTTTGCCAGTCCGAGTAGTGCCGCTTCAATCATAATGCCTCCCTGTAAAAAACGGTTGGGCAAAAAGCCGGCGGCATTGTGATCCAAGTTACAACGCCGAGTTGCTTTCTTCCTTCATCATGAGACACCCTCCTCGAACTGCTGCACCCGCCCCCAGCAGGCAATTTGTAGCGGCCGGGTTATTTGTGCAAAACCTCCTTGATCCGCTGCGGTATCATCTCCGGATAATCGACGACGGGGATGCCGGCTGCCTCAAGCGTTTTTATCTTCTCCGCGGCCGTGCCGGAACCGCCGGAGATAATGGCGCCCGCATGGCCCATGCGCCGGCCCGGAGGCGCCGTCTTACCCGCGATGAAGGCCACCATGGGCTTGGTCATGTTTTTTTTGAAGAATGCCGCCGCTTCCTCTTCGGCCGTGCCGCCGATTTCACCAATCATGACCACGGCTTCCGTTTGCGGATCCTTTTCGTACAGGGCCAGCAGGTCGACGAAATTCAGCCCGATAATCGGATCGCCGCCGATACCCACGCAGGTGGACTGTCCGAAGCCGTTTTTGGTCAAAAAGTCCACCGCTTCGTAGGTCAGGGTACCGCTGCGCGAGATGACGCCGATGCTGCCTTGCTTATGGATGTAACCGGCCATGACCCCGATCTTGCACTTGCCCGGGGAAATAATGCCCGGCGTATTGGGACCGATCAGGCGCACGCCTCTTTCCTTCAGATAGATCTTGACCTGCATCATGTCCAGGGTGGGGATACCCTCGGTCAGGCAAACAACCGTCTTGATCCCCGCCTCAGCCGCTTCCATGATGGCGTCGGCCGAAAAAGCCGGGGGGACGAAGATGATCGAGGTGTCGGCGCCCGCTCCCTGGACGGCGTCGGACACGGTGTTAAAAACCGGGATCTTGTCCATCAATTGTCCGCCTTTGCCGGGAGTCACGCCGGCCACGACGTTCGTACCGTATTCCACCATCTGCCGGGTATGGAACATCCCTTCGTTACCCGTTATACCCTGCGCAACCACTCTTGTCTTTTCATCTACTATGATGCTCATCGGCTTAACCTCTCGGTTCTCAAGTTAATGTTTGATCGTCGCAATCACTTTTTCCGCCGCTTCCTTCATCGTGGCGGCCACAATCAGCTTCATCCCTGATTCATTCAACAACTTCCGGCCCTGCTCGACGTTGGTGCCTTCCATTCTGATGACGAGCGGCAGCTTTACCTCTACTTCGGAAAGGGCTTCTATCAACCCCTTAGCCAGGGTGTCGCAACGCAGGATCCCGCCGAAGATGTTGATGAATACGGCCTTGACGTGGGGATCGGAAATCAGGATCTTCATCCCTTCCTTGACCATTTCGGACGAGGCGCCACCGCCGACGTCGAGAAAATTGGCCGGCTCCCCGCCGGCCAGCTTGATGACATCCATCGTCGCCATGGCGAGCCCTGCGCCGTTAACCATGCAACCCACATTGCCATCGAGCTTGATGTAGTTGAGGTTGTGTTTCGTGGCTTCCACCTCCAGAGGCTCTTCCTCCAGGACATCGCGGAGTTCTACCAGATCCTTGTGACGGTAGAGGGCATTGTCGTCGAAATTCAATTTTGCATCCAGGGCCAGGAGCTTTCCGTCCTTGGTGATCACCAGGGGATTGATTTCGGCAAGCGAGCAGTCCTTCTCGACGAACAGCTTGTACAGGGCCGCGATGAGGGCCGTTGCCTGCTTGCGCAAGGCCGCATCGAGGCCCAGGGCAAAGGCGATCTTGGTCAGCTGAAAAGTTCGCAGCCCGACTCGGTAATCGATGCGCTCCTTGATGATCTTTTCGGGCGACTTCTTCGCCAGCTCTTCGATCTCCATCCCGCCTTCACTGCTGGCGATGATGACCGGGCATTCCTGGGCGCGATCGACCGTAATGCCCAGATAGATCTCCCGGGCAATATCGACCCCTTCTTCGACAAGGATCTTGTTGATCCGTTTGCCCTCGGCGCCTGTCTGGGGTGTTACCAGTTGGGAACCAAGCATGGCCTGGGCGATCTTTTCACATTCCGCGGCGGTGGAGCCGGTCTTGATGCCGCCTCCCTTGCCGCGGCCTCCGGCATGGACCTGCGCTTTTACCACAAAGCGATTCCCGCCGATTGCCGCGGCGACCCGGCAGGCTTCCGCCGCCGTATCCGCCACACCGCCGTTCGGCACGGCAATATTATAGCTCTTCATGATCTGTTTGGCCTGATACTCATGAATTTTCATCGTCAGTTCCTCACACGTTTCCTGTGTTACGTGTTACGTTTTAGGATTTAATAAATTATTCTGATATCAATAGCTTAGCACTTAAAACCTAAAACTTAACACCGTTGATGTCAGTTGATCACGCCTTCTTTAACCAACCTGTCATATTCCGCCGCCGGTATCCCGAGGAATTCCTTAAAGACCAGTTCGTTATGCTCCCCAATCCGGGGGGCGGGTTTCTTCACCTCGAAGGGGGTCTTGGAAAAGGCAAAGGGAGGCCCCTCCGCATGGATCCGGCCCACCTCCGGATGGTCCGTCGGCGCCCAGAAGCCGCGATGCTTCAACTGGGGGTCGTGATCGAAGAGATCTTCCATGGTCTGGACGACGCCGGCCTGCACCCCGCTTTCTTGCAGCTTGCGGAATACTTCATAGGCATCGAGCTGGGAGGTCCACTTGGTCACTTCCTCATCCAGCGCGGCCTCGTTGGCCTTGCGCGCGGAAATGGTGGCAAAGCGGGGATCGGCAATCAGGTCCTCCCGCCCCATGACGGTGGCCATTTTTTTCCAATCCCCGTCCGTGAACACGGCAATGGTACACCACCGGTCCTCTCCCTTGCAGGGATAGGCGTTGTGGGGCGCCGCAAAACTGTGGCGATTGCCGTCCCGTTCCACGACACGGTGGTTCACACTGTACTCCAAGAGCGCCGGGATCATGAATTGAACACCCACTTCATACTGCGCCAGATCGACATACTGCCCTTCTCCCGTCTTTCTCCTGTGTTCCAGGGCCGCGGCCGCGGCAATGACGCCATAGCCGACGCCGATATGATCCACATAGGGGCCGTAGAGGATGCAGGGCACTCTGTCCGGATAGCCTGTCATGTAGGTAAAGCCGCACAGGGAAGACAGGTGGGAGCCGAAGCCGGGATGAAAGGCATGCGGTCCCGTCTGCCCCTGGTTGCAACTGGAGAGCCAGACAATGGCGGGATTGATCGGTTTCATGTGCTCATAGCCCATCCCCAGCTTATCCAGGGTTCCGGGGGTAAAATTTTCGATCACCACATCGGCCCAGGCAATGAGCTTCTTCGCCACCTCCAGGGATTCCTTGGCCTTCAAATTCAAGGTGACGTCATACTTGTCGTTGTTGCAGATGGTAAAAGAACCGGAACGGTTGATGCCGGGCTTGTTGTCTTTATAAGGCGGATAATTCTGCCGGAAGCCGTCCGGTCGCTTGTGCGATTCTACATGCACCGAGATGGCCCCATGCTGGGCCATATGCATGCCGATCAAGGGACCGGCGGCAATGGCCGCAAATTCTACGACTTTTATGCCCTCAAAAATACCTCGTTTCATTCCCTTCGCCTCCCTAATGGTTTCCTGCGCAACTCTTCTTTCAGGATAAGTTAAATGACATTGGCCTTCTTTAAAAGGAGGAGGTCATTCTTGTTCAAGCCCATTTCACCGTATATTTCTTCGTTATGTTCCCCGATGAGCGGAGCGCGGCGCCAGAAACCGCAGGCAATGGAAGAAAAGATCGTGAAAAAGGAAGGATAGGTGAGGGTATCTCCCAGTTCCTCGTGTTTTACCTCCTGCCAGATGCCCCGGGCCTGGAGCTGTTCGTCTTCCAGGATCTCCTTGGCCGTCATCACGGGATAACCGAGCATATCCTTTTCCAGACATCCCTTAAAGAATTCATCCTTGGTCAGGGTCTTGAAAAATGCCATGTTCACCGCTTCCAACTGATCGATTTCTGCCTGGGTGACCGTGGCGATATCAAACTTCGCCCAATCCTTATTCTTCAGAAAGTCCGGCGCCATCCCCTTGCTGTCCATCCATTCCGTCAATTTCTGGTTCGTCCTGATGCCGGCCGGCCCTCCGTAGATGATGTAGGTTACATAGCCGTCCTTGCAGGGATAAACGGCCCGCATGATGGCGCCCGTGATGCTCCGGCCCGTGAGAAAGCTGCCGGCCCGTTTGGGCACTTCTTTATTGTAATCGTAAAAGGAAGGGGCGATGGAAGCGGCCCAGGTTACGCCCGCCTGTCCGGAGACATCTACCTGCTGGCCCTCGCCGGTCATGCCGCGGTGGTAATAGGCCATCATCGTCCCCTCGGCCGCATGCATGCCGATCCACATATAGGATTGGGGGAGGGTGGGACGCACGGGGGCTTTGTCCGTGTCTCCCAGGAGAGACATGAATCCGCTCATGGCGGTGAGGATCAGGTCGGAGCCCTTGTAATCCTTATAGGGGCCGGTCTGACCAAAGGGGGTGATGGAAGTGTAGACGAGTTGGGGATTGATCGTGCTTAGCGAATCATAATCCAGCCCGAATTTTGCCAGATACCCCGGAGGAAAGGTTTCAATAAGGATATCCGCCGTCTTTACCAGTTTCAGGAAGATCTCTTTCCCCGTTTCCGTCTCGATATCCAGGGTAATGCCGCGTTTGTTATGGTTATAGGACAGCCAGTAGAGATTTTTTTCCGGATCGGGATCATCTTTGTAAAAAGACCCCAGGTTCCGGGAGGGATCACCGCCTGGTTTCTCGATCTTGATCACATCGGCTCCCAGATCACCGAGAATTTTACCGCAGAGAAAACCTAATTCATTGCTGAGATCGAGAACCCGGCAATCTTTCAATAACTTTTGTTTTCCTTCCATTGATCGGTCCCCTTTACTATGTTGACAAGCTATAAAAGAAAGGTAACTACCCAGGAGTCATCATTCAGAAGCGAAATTCGGAAGAGAAGTATGTTTGCTTGCTGCAACTTTTGTTGTGCCTTTTGCCACACGATCAGGTCTTGAAAATCCTTTGCGGGTTTTCTTTCCATGCTGACTCTTGGATTCTGGCTCCTGGCCTCTGATATGCAATACTTGCCATTATTTCAGGAAGCCGGAAGGCAAGACCCTCCGGCTTCCTGATGATGTCAAGTTGCGTTCATGTCGCTTAGATTCCCGATTCAGCAAACCACTTGGCGTAGGCTTCCTGGAAGGCTTGCGACTTTTGGATCTGTTCGACCGTAAACCAATCCTTCAGGTCGACCTTGTCCACGGGGTAACTGGCCCGTTCAAAGGCATCAACATATTTGTAAGGCACGGTGGCATCGATGCCGATGGCGCCGGAGAACTTGATATTGGACTGGGTCCAGTCCTTATCGCCCGCCGAGCTGCGTTCCGCAGGCTGGAAAGTCTGGCCCATGCCGCCCGGCGCTACGATCGTAATGCCTTCTTTGGCATCAACCCGCGTGGCCAGAGCCCAGAGCAGATCGTCAGCCGAATAGAGGTTGATGTCCGTATCCACGCACATGGCAAAACGGGCCCCCAGGGAACAGGAGAGGGCTGCCGCCAGGATATTCTTGGGATAGCCTTCGTCCCGGGCCCTTCTCTTCTTGACCTGGAAGACGCAGCCGCCCCAATCCGGAATCGCCATGGGGATATGGGTGTCCACGCAGAAGCCCGGGCTGATCCGCTCGGCCAGTTCAAAGAAGCAGGCCTCGCGGCAGAGCACATCGATGTTGTGATCGTCATAGCTGTGGACGCAGAGCGGATCATAGATGGGTTTGTCTTTGCGGTGGGTAACGGCCGTCACGTTGAACTGGTAGGTCCGGTAGGCCTTGCCCATGTAGCCGGACCATTCGGGGTGGAAGGGATAAACGCCCTGCCGGTTGTCTTTTTCCGCCAGGGGGCTCTCCCAGAGCTTCTTCGTGGTGTCCAGGTAACCTTCGATGACATACTCCGCCTCGGCAATGGCATAGGCGTCGATGGTCTTGCACTTCACCATTTCGAGGGGGAAACCCTGCATCGCGCCGGCGATACCGAGTTCGTCGCAGCCCCGGGGCAGGATGGTGTACATGAAGCCCGCGCCGGCCATGATCGTCGCCGCCGGGGGAATGCCCATGTTGATGGTGAAGGGGATGAGTTCTTTCTTGTAAAACTTGGTCGCAATCTGATCGGTGTGCGAACCCGGAGAAATCTGGAACGTGGACTTGTCTTTCCAGCCCAGATCCTCACGGAAGCTCATCCGGTTGTAGCTGATGTGCCAGCCGCCCCAGAACTGCTTCGGGGAAGCAACGGTCTTGCCGCCGCCCAGGGTGCGGCCCGGATCGGTGGGGGTATGCTGAATCATGGGAATGATCGGCCAGACGTCGATGTTCTTATCGACCACGACCTCCTGGCAGGGGGCCTTGTCCACGATCTTGGGGGGGAGCGGCTGCAGGATGCTGTCGTGAATCTTGAACTTCAATTCCTTCCGGTCCTTGCATCCGAACATCTGGGCGATAATCCGGTCCGAACCCATCACGTTGGTCGCCAAACGGGCATTGGGATAGCCTTTGACGTTGTTGAAAACCATCGGCAGGCCGCCGTCCAGCTGTTTCTGGAGACCCGTCATTTCCAGTTTGGGATCGACCTCTTTATTCGTTTCCAGCAAAAGCCCTTCCTTCTTCAGGGCCTCGAGCATCGATCGTAGGCTTTTTCTTGCTTCTGTGTTCATTTAAACCTCCTTCAAATAGTTTTAACTCTTTATTTAAATTGATTTACTTTCTTCGTAGGCGCGCGGTATTGCCCGCCGGGTTCCCAGCTTATCTCAGAATCTCAAATTGACAAAAAACAAAGTGCGGCTTCTGCCATTTAATCATATTGTAGCTGCTAAGCTGTTAACCAAAATAAAAAATAATTGTCAAGGGAAATTTATTTACCCTTACATGCTTTCTGACGCAAGCCGCTTCTTCCACCTGTCGATCAGCTGCAAGGCCTCCAGGGGGGTAACCTGCATGACCTCCAGTCCTTTTAACTCAGCAATGACCGCCATTTCCGGATCGACAAAAAGGCTCAGCTGGGCTTTATTTTTTGTGGCGCCCCGCTTGCCCCGGGCAATCTTCGGCATCCCGAGTTCGTCGAGTTCCCCTTTTTCCAGATTTTGCAAAATTTCCTTGGCCCGCAGGATGACCTCTTCCGGGACACCGGCGAGTTGTGCGACCTGAATGCCGTAACTGCGGTTGGCCGAGCCTTCCACAATTTTTCGTAAGAAGATGATTTTATCCCCGTATTCCTTAACGGCCACGGTGAAATTTTTCACCCCCTCCTTGGTCCGGGCCAGGTCGGTAATTTCATGGTAATGGGTGGCAAAAAGCGTCCGCGCCTTCAACTGCCCGGCATCGTGGATGTATTCAGCCACGGCCCAGGCGATGGAAAGGCCGTCGAAGGTGCTGGTCCCCCTTCCCACCTCATCAAGGATGATCAGACTGCGGGAGGTGGCATGGCGGAGGGTATTGGCAACCTCATTCATCTCCACCATGAAGGTGCTCTGCCCCGTGGCCAGACTGTCGGCCGCCCCGATGCGGGCAAAGATCCGGTCGACGACGCCGATCTTCGCCTCCGCGGCCGGGACAAAGCTTCCCATCTGCGCCATCAGGACGAGCAGGGCGGCCTGCCTGATGTAAGTGGACTTCCCCGCCATGTTGGGACCGGTGATAATGAGGAGCCGGTTGCGCTGCCCGTCGAGGTAGAGGTCGTTGGGTACAAAACCGCTGGGCAGGGGCATCCTTTCCACCACCGGATGCCGGCCGTCGCTGATCCGGATCTCCTCATCGTCATCCACCTGGGGACAGGTGTACTTGTACCGTTCGGCCACTTCGGCCAGAGAGGCGAGAGCGTCGAGATCGGCAATCCGGCCGGCACCCTCCTGGATCCGCTTGATTTCCCCGGCAATGCTCGCGCGGAGCGCCAGAAAAAGTTCATATTCCTTTTCATTACGCCGTTCTTCCGCATGCAAAACGGTATTTTCATATTCTTTCAATTCCTCGTTGATGTAGCGCTCCGCATTGACCAGCGTCTGTTTCCGGACATACTCCGGGGGCACGAGGTGGGTATTGGCCTTCGTTACTTCCAGATAATAACCGAAGATGCTGTTGAAGCCCACTTTCAGGGAATTGATCCCCGTGCGCTTACGCTCTTTCTCCTCTAAAAGGGCGATCCATTTCTTGCCGTCCCGCATGAGGGAGATGAACCCGTCGAGTTCCTCGTCAAAACCCTCCTTGATGATGCCCCCCTCCCGCAGGGTCAGCGGGGGCTCTGCGGCCACGGCGCTTTCAATCAGCCCGGCCACGTCGGCAAGCTCATCGAGGTTGGCGCCAAGGGCGATGAGCAAGGGCGCTGAGAACTGCCGCAGGAGGGACTTGACTTCCGGCAGGCAATGGAGAGAATTCTTCAGGGCCAGCAAGTCCCGGCCATTGGCCACGCCCATGGCGATCCTTCCGCCCAGCCTCTCCATGTCGTAGACGCGGGATAAGACCTGGCGCAGCTCCGTGCGGAGCAGGTTGTTTTCCTTTATTTCCCCGACCGCCGCCAGGCGCTCTCTGATCCTCTCGGGTTGCCTAAGGGGATAATTCAGCCACCACCTGAGACGCCTCGCCCCCAGGGCGGTCACGGTGGCATCGAGGACATGGAAAAGAGACCCTGTTTTGCTTCCGTCGGCGATCGTGGCAAAGAGTTCCAGGTTGCGTTTGACCATATCGTCCAGCACCAGATAGCCCCCTGTTTCGTACCATTGGATGCTGTTTACGTGACCGGGGCGGGCTTTCTGGGTCTCCGTCACATACCGGAGTACGGCACCGGCGGCCCTGGTGGCGTTCTCATGCTGCTCCAGGGCCAACTGCTGGAGCATAGCGGCGGGGAAATATTCCTGCAGGAGGGAAAAGGCCTGGGACCGGTCGAAGTAAGCGGCGGGCACATAATTTATCCGGCAGCGCCGGCCGTCCTGGGAGAGGGCCTTGACTACACCCTGATCCGCCACGGACTCGGCCGCCAGTAACTCCCGGAAGTCCAGACTGCGCGCCTGGGCAAGAAAAAAATCCCGGTCCCCTATCTCGGTGACGCGAAACTCGCCCGTGGAAATATCGATAAAGGCCAGGCCGAAAGACTCCCCGGCCACGGACAGGGCGGCCAGATAATTATTTTCACCGGCCGGCAGATTTTCCGCGTCCAAGACGAGGCCGGGCGTCACCACGCGCACAACCTCCCTTTTCACCACCCCTTTGGCAAGCTTGGGATCCTCCACCTGCTCGCAGATCGCCACCTTGAATCCCTTTTCGATCAGCTTGTTTACGTAGGATGATACCGCGTGATAGGGGAAGCCGCACAGGGGAATGCCGTCTTCCTTGCCCTTGTCCCTGGAGGTCAGGGTAATATCCAGGACCTTGGCGGCCGTAACGGCATCGTCAAAAAACATCTCATAGAAATCGCCCATGCGGAAGAGCAGGATGCAATCCTCATGGGCGGACTTGATCTCCACATACTGGCGCATGGCCGGAGGCAGGGCCGCCAAATCCATTATTCCCATCGACCGCCTCCCTTTTTTTTCAGGTCGATGTATTCGATACGGCCCCGGTCGCTCACGAAGGCATTCAAGAGCCAGCTGACCACCGTGATGATCAGAGAACCGAACAGGGCGGCCCAGAAACCCTGCACCTCGAAGCCCGGCATGAGACCGGAGACGATCTTGAGCAGGAGCGCATTGATCACAAAGGTGAAGAGACCCAGGCTCAGGATGTTGATCGGCAGGGTGAGGAGGATAAGGAGGGGCCGGAAAAAAGCGTTTAAGATGCCGAGCAGGGCCGCTGCCCCCAGGGCCGGGAGAAAGCCTTTTACCTCTATCCCTTCGAGCACATAGGAAGAAGCCAGGATGGCGACGGCCAGGATCAGCCAGCGGATCACGAGTCCTTTCATGACGATGCCCCTCCCGGTTCTTCACCCCGCGTCTCCGGAAGACCCCCGTCCCGGTCAGGTTGTGCTTCCGGTGTTAATGCCGGTTTTTCTAATTGTTCCATCTGGTTATCATCACGAGGTTCGCTCATGACCTCTTCGTATTCCGGGATGACGATGCCCCGCTTTACCATGACCCGGTAAATGATCCCCGAGCGTTTTTCCACATATCCGGCCGCCCCCGTCGGTTGATACCGGCGGGGATTGGGCAGGACTGCGGCCAGCCGGGCCGCTTCCCAAGCCGTCAAGGCGGCCGCCGGCTTCCCATAATAATGGCGGGCCGCCGCCTCGATGCCGAAGATGCCGTTTCCCCATTCCGCCGCATTGAGGTAGAGCTCGATGATCCTTTTCTTGGAAAGGGTCCGTTCTATCCGCCAGGTGATGATGGCTTCCCTTAATTTCCGCAAGAGACTTTTTTCCGGCGACAAGTAAAGATTCTTCACCAGCTGTTGACTGATCGTGCTGCCCCCGGACTTAAAGCGTTTCTTTTTTATGTCCAGGAGCAGGGCCTTTTGCAGGGCCGCAAAATCAAAGCCCTCGTGGGACCAAAATTTGTCATCTTCCGCAATCAAGACGGCTTTTATGGCAAAGGGAGAAATTTGGGACAAGTTGACCCAGTTCTGGATTATTTTTTTCTTCTTCCCCTGCCTTTCCCATTCCTGGAGACGGTATTCCATGAAGGAGGTCCGGGGCGGATGCCATCTCTTCAATTTTGCCACATCGGGAAATAAGAAGTTATAACCTATGAAAAAAACGCCAACTAATACCAGGGCCAAGGCGGCCCGGAAAAAAACTTTTTTTATAACAGCCATGATTCCTACCAAGATACTTCATCGCGGGACATCGGGCTTTGTTCATATCCTATTTCTTCAAAATTGCAAAGTATGAAGATGGGTAAAAAAATTTGGGTTGACTTCGAGATTTTTTTCCGCTAAGAAGACCTCACCTTTCTTTCTGTTCGTGTGCAGACAGTTTGCATCCTTCGCCAAAATCTGTGCACCGTTGTAAGAGTGGGGCAACCCCCGAATAAAAAATGAGGAGGTACTTCATGATGAAACGGCAGATTTTCCCGTGGGTGGGACTGATAGTCCTGATTTTCTTCCTCGGCCTTAGCCAGGAAACCCTTGCCCAGGAAATCTATAAAGTTAAACGCGGCGACACTCTCGCCCAAATCGCGAAAAAATATGGTCTGACTCCGGAGGCCTTGCGCGAGGCCAACGCCTTGCAGGGCAGTAAGTTAAAAATCCATCAGGCCCTCACCATCCCCGGCCAAACCAAAAAAATTGCCAGGACCAAAGCCCCTTCCTCCCGCAATACCGGTTCCTATACGGTAAAGAAAGGGGACACGCTCGACAGTATTGCCCGGAAAACGGGGATCACGGCCGGCGAAATCAGAGAGATGAATAATCTCCGCGGCAATTCCCTGAAGAGGGGCCAGAAAATAGTCTTAGCCAAAATCGACAAAAACCCGGGGAAAGCTGCAAAAGATAATTCAGCTGCCGATGATCTTGAAGAAGAAGACGGCGATCTGAGCGACGATTTACCGGGGAGCGGCTCCCTGGCCGAAGCCGATAAAAATGGCCCCGCGAATACCGAACTGCTCGGCAAATGGCATGATCCCGAGGAACGTAAGCTTTTCGTGAAGGTGGCCACGGCCTTCCTCGGTGCTCCCTATCGACTGGGGGGGATTTCCCTAAAAGGCCTGGACTGTTCCGCCTACGTGAAAAAAATATATCAGCTCTTCGACATCAGCCTGCCCCGCACGGCCCGCGAACAAGCCCGCGTGGGTATCGGGGTGGACCGGGACGAGCTGACAGAAGGCGACCTGGTTTTCTTCAATACGCGACGGTCTTTCGGTCATGTGGGCATCTATATCGGCAACAACGAATTCGTGCATGCCTCTTCCCGCAACAAGGGCGTAAGGATTGACAGTTTAAACACTCCCTACTTCAACAAACGCTTTATAAAAGCGGTCCGGTTGAAGGGCCTGGAAGGGTATTTATAATAACATTCCTTGCCTTCCCAAGAGAGCAAGACCAATAAAAATCAGACGCGCCACACCACATCCCCGCACCTCTCTTGGCGGTGCGGGTTTCATTTTTTTACTCCCCTAAGCAATGGTCTTTTTCCTTGACACTAAACCCACTTTATCCTATCCTTTCCCGCACATAAAGGAATTGCTTATCAAAAAGGCAGGCACCGGGAGGTAGGCTATGCGATATGCGGGAATAGTTGTCCTGTTTTTGGCGCTTCAGGGATGTATTGCCACCTACCGCGATTTTCCCATCCAAGGTCTGGAACGAAGGGCTCCCCAGGGGGAATATACTAAGCTGTCCTATAACATCAAGAGGTTCGATATTCTCGACATGGGAGGATACGAAAAGCTGAGAGAAGTGTTTCGCAAAGCGGATTTTCTTGAAGAGGCGGATAATGTTGCCACCATGAAATCAGGGGGGACCTACGTGGAAGTGGAGACGAAGTGGAAGCCCCTCAGCCTGCCGGCCCTGGTTTTCGGATATATCTCGGTGTCTACGCTGACCCTGCTGCCTGCCTGGAGTACTCAGGACGGCTATTTGGTGAAGTACCGCCTCTTCGTGAACGGCAAGGAAGAGAAGGTGTTTACCTATGAGATAACACGCAAGGCGGGAGTTTGGCTCCTGTTCTTGCCCCTGGCCTGGGTCAACCTGTTCACGTACAGCGAAGCGGATGCTTTTGAAGCGACGGCCTACCAGTTCTTCCAGGATGCAGGACCATTGCTGGCGCGCAGCAGGAATTGACTCAGAGGAAAAAAAATTGCTAATTTTACAGGAAACATGTATCCATTACCAGCAAGGCGACTGACGTGTCGCGTAAGTGAGTGTAGCCAACAGGCCCCCTTGAATGTTGGTTACATAAGGTGCAGCACAAAAGCAGGGAAGTCAGTGTTGTGACAGAGAAGGAAAATAACTTACACAGGAGGAAGCAATCTATGAAGCGATTTCTTATGTTAGCAATGGTCCTCTCATTCGTGGCAGCCAGTTCCAGTTTTGCCGCCGATCGCTACGGAACAGCCGGTTGTGGACTCGGCTCCATGCTCTTCGGAGATGAGAAGGGAGCTGTACAGATTTTCGCCGCCACTACCAACGGCACCTTTGGCAACCAGACCTTTGGCATGACCTCGGGAACCTCCAATTGCGGCGGGTCGCCTTTCTTTTCTACCAACGAGAGATTAAGAGAGTTCGTGGGAGCCAACCTGGATAACCTGGCCAAGGATGTGGCCATGGGACAGGGTGAATCTCTCGAGACCCTGACGGAATTATTACAAATCTCTCCCGCGCAGCGGCCGGCGGTATTTGCCAAGCTTAAGGACAATTTCACAAAAATCTTTCCCTCGGAGAAGGTCCAGATGGCCGACGTCCTCGATAATATCGTCATGGTCATCAACAGCTGATTCATGCAATGTCTTTATCAAGCAAGGGATATGGTTTGCTTAAGGGGGGCGCCATATCCCTTTTCTTTTTCGCCCTCCTCCTGATTTCCGCCCCGGCCAAAGCTGCTGAACAGACAAAACTCAGCTTACACTTAAAAGCGGCTGAAGAGGGAAAGCTGTATCAGGAGCGCTACTGGTCCATCCTGTTGCACTATCAATCCCATCGCGGCGGAAGCCGCAGTCTGATAGACGATCCAAAATTTTTTCTGTCCCCGGAAGGCAAAGATAATCCCCAGGCCGAGCTGGCAGCGACGCTCGAGGCGTTTTATAATGGCGCCGGCCGGGGTGACGAACATCCTATCTGCCGCTTCCCCGCGCGCTATGCCTGGCTCAAAGAACAGTTGGACGCAGCGGATGCTGATTTTCCCGAAGTGGACTGCCAGGATTTTAAAAATAAACGCGATAAGGCAGTTCAGCCGAAAGCACTGGTATTGGTTTTCCCCTCGGCCTATATGAATAATCCCGCCTCCATGTTTGGCCATACGATGCTTAGAATCGACAGCGACTATCAAAGCCGGCTACTGTCCCATGTCGTTAATTATGCGGCCTATGTAGATGATTCCGGCATACTTTACCCGGTCAAGGGGCTCCTGGGGTATTATAAAGGGTATTTCAAGGTTTTCCCCTATTATGAAAGGATCAAGGAATACTCCGACTTTGAACAGCGGGACCTCTGGGAATATCAGCTGAATTTATCGGACAGGGAAGTGCAAAGGATGTTTTTACACCTCTGGGAACTGCGGGATATCTATTCCTATTACTATTTCTTCGACGAAAATTGCTCCTATAATCTCTTATTCCTGCTCGATGCGGCCCGGCCTTCCCTGGGCTTGACGGCAAGCAAGGCCTGGGTGATACCAGTCGATACTGTCAGAGCTGTTAAGAACAGCGGCATCACCACCGATGTTGCCTTTCGCCCGGCTTTGTCCACAAGAATTCGCCATATTGCCTCCCTTCTGGACGGTCCGTCGCGAGCGAAGGCCCTGGAAATTGCTGAAGGCAAAGCGGACCCGGCCCACTTGCAGGCCTCGGACCGGGATAAAATCCGGATGCTTGACCTTGCTGCGGAAATGGTTCAGTACCAGTACAACAAAGGAAAGCAGACCAAAGAGACCTACCAGACACGCTATCTTTCCATACTGCGGGAACGGAGCAGAACAACGCTTCCTCAGGCAGAGCGCTACGCCATCCCCGTCCCCCCAGCGCCGGAAGAGGGGCATTTTTCCGGGAGATTCAGTTTAGGGGCCGGTGTAAACAACGGCACGCCCTTCCAGGAGATCAGCTACCGTCCGGCTTATCATAGCCTGCTGGATCCGGAGCGTGGTTATGGGGAAGGCTCCCAAGTCGTTTTTGCCGAAACGGCCTTCCGCTACTACTCCGGTGGTCCCTTAAAACTGGAGAGACTGAATATTATCGATATCATCTCCCTTTCACCCCGGGATGACTTTTTTACGCCCCTGTCCTGGAAGGTCAGAACCGGACTGTATCAGACCCTCGACCGCGGAGACGAAGAGCGGCTAACCTATCAATTGCATCCCAGCGTCGGACTGGCATACAAAAACACTGCGGCCGGCTTGGTTTATATGCTGGCGGAAATGAACTTCGTAGCCGGCGGCCTGTTCCGCGACAACTATGCACTCGGTGTCGGGGTCCAGGCGGGCGTTCTCAAAAGATTCACCGGTTCCTGGAAAATGCACCTTACAGGGGAGAGTATGTTTTTTGAGCTCGGGGACAGCTTCCAGCATCATCAGCTTGCCGCTGTGCAGGGCTTTGCCTTATCACAAAACAACAGCCTCGAATTATCCCTGTCCTGGAAAAAGACCTTCCATAACGAAAGCTCGGAAGCAAAATGCAGCTGGCATTATTACTTTTAAGATTCCTTTCCTCCCGGACCGGGAAAATAACCGGCATCATCATGATCGGCCTGCCCCTGGTCCTGATAACGGGTTGCTCCTCTCTGTTCTTTTATCCCCAAAAGGCTCATTGGGACAATCCACGCCTGAAACAGGCGACTTACGAGGATCTCTATTTCCAGACATCCGACGGGTTAGCGCTCCACGCCTGGTACCTGAAGGCCAGGCCCGAGAAAAAAGGAACCATCCTCTTTCTCCATGGGAATGCGGAGAACATCAGCACCCACGTGAACAATGTGTTATGGCTCACTGATTTCGGATATGATGTTTTTGCCTTCGATTACCGGGGATACGGCAAGTCCGAAGGCAGTCCAACCATCGCCGGAGTCCATGCCGATGCCCGGGCGGCCCTGGAGACCATTCTCGGCTTGACGCAAAAAGCTGGCGAGCGGATCATTATTCTGGGCCAGAGCCTCGGAGGGGCAATCGCTGTTCATACGACGGCCAATTCCCCCCATAAAAACCGCATCAAGACCCTTATTATCGATAGTGCTTTCTCCGACTATCAGGTCATTGCCAGAGAAAAATTAGCCCTCTTCGCTGTCACATGGATTTTTCAATACCCCCTGGCGGCCCTGTTTGCCGACGAACACAGTCCGCTCAAATGGATGAAGCGCCTTGCTCCCGTGCCGGTGCTGATCCTGCATGGCGCCAAAGACACCATTGTTCCGCCTCATCATTCCCGGATGTTGTATGATGCAGCCTTGGCCCCCAAAGATTTCTGGCTGGTAGAAAACGCCGGCCACGTTCAGGCCTTTGCTTCACAAGAAATAAAGGCCCGCTTGGCAGAGTACCTCCAATCCCTGGAATAGATAATTTTCTAACATCTGGAGAACGCAGGTGGGCATTTTTCACAATGCCCTCCTGCGTGTTTCTTCTTCTTGACAGGAAAAGCCTTTTATTCTAATTCCCTGTACCATAGAGATGCTTATTAGCTGTCATGCTCCGAGGGAAAAGGGGACGGTTACAGGTGTGGAGAAAATTGTCTGAACAGAAGAATAGAAAGAAAATGAATATACTCACATTCATTTTTTCTCCAATATTACTTATAATTGGTTTTGTAGTAGGTACTGAAATAGCTAAATGGTTAGGCCTAAGAACCGATATCGATGATAAAATATTTGTTATTATTATTCTCGTTGCTCTGTATATATCGGGGATAAATACCGCTTATAGAACTTTAATACGAACAGAACAAAAGGGGAAGATACAAAGTAAATAGTGGAGAAGAGTTTTTTTCTTGACAGGTTTTTTGCAGGCCGGAAAATAGGGGGGAATAGGGGCAATGAAGGTGGGGAAGGTGGGGGCAAATCTTTATTCTTGATATTTTGACAAGGACCAGGAGTTGAGGATGCGTCCGAAATCATCATCGAGGAACCGGAGAAATGGAAAGAGTAAAGATTTGACCCTGATTCTTCCCCTGATTCTTCAAGTTTAAATTTGCAAGTAGCACATGAATAATTAGTATAACATTTTCTCATTGACTTACACCTCCTTCTATGGGATCTTATCTAAAATAGGAGATAGTCATGGAAAGCTATGCTACGGTCAAAGGCCAAATAGTCATTCCTTCGGAAATCAGGAAGAAATACGGTATCAAGGCCGGCACCAAAATCGAAATCTTTGATGAAGGCGAGCGGATTGTGCTTCAGCCCATCACACGCGAATTTATCCACCGCCTGCGCGGCAAATACAAAGGGCAAGGGCTCATGAAAGCGCTTGCCGAGGAAAAGCAACAGGAACGGAAGCTCTAGATGCCGTTAAAATCAAAAGCCCTGGTCTTCGATTCGTGGTCGATTATTGCCTACCTGGAAGACGAACCGCCTGCCCAAAAGGTCGAAGAAATCATCGTCAATGCCCATGAGCACAGGCTATCGTTGCTTACCACGGCCATCAACGCCGGAGAGGTTTGGTACATCATGGCCAGGAAAACATCACCGGTAGATGCCGATGAAGCCATTCGGGATATTCAAAGCTTAGGCATTGAACTTGTCTCTGCCGACTGGACGCTCACCAAGGTTGCTGCGATGTTCAAGGCAAAGACCAAAATGTCCTATGCCGATTGCTTTGCAGCGGCTCTGGCAAAGAAAAATCAGGCCAGCTTGGTAACCGGCGATCCCGAGTTCAAACAGGTCTCCAATGACATCAAGGTCCTATGGCTATGAAGAATTTAGCATGGCCGCCTTCCCGCCGGCAATGGTCTTTTTTCCGCCAATTTTTTCTTGCTTTGTCCCCCTATTTTTTATAATCTCCCTCCCTTACATCTAAGGAGAACACAGAGGAAATACGATGGGTAAAACAATTGCACAAAAAATCATCGCGGCGCACCTCGTCGCCGGCACGGCCACGCCGGGCCAGGAGATAGGCATCAAGATCGATCAGACCCTGACCCAGGATGCCACCGGCACCATGGCCTACCTCCAATTCGAAGCAATGCGCCTGCCGGAGATCAAGACCGCCCTGTCGGTGAGCTACATCGATCACAACACCGTGCAGATCGGCTTCGAAAATGCCGACGACCACCGGTATTTGCGCAGCATCGCGCAAAAGTACGGACTCTATCTATCCCGGCCGGGCAACGGCATCTGCCATCAGGTCCATCTGGAACGCTTCGGCAAACCCGGGGCGACCCTGATCGGCGCCGACAGCCATACCCCCACGGCGGGCGCCCTGGGGATGCTGGCCATCGGCGTCGGCGGCTTGGACGTGGCCCTGGCCCTGGCGGGCGAGCCTTTTTTCTTCGAATGCCCGCACATCACGAAGATCAATCTCACGGGCTCTCTCCCCCCCTGGGTCTCGGCCAAGGATATCATCCTCAAAGTGCTGCAGATCTTTACCACGAAAGGAAACGTGGGTACCGTCTTCGAATACGGCGGTCCGGGGACGGCCACGCTCACCGTGCCGGAGCGGGCCACCATCGCCAATATGGGCGCCGAATGCGGCGTGACCACCTCGCTCTTCCCCAGCGACGAGATGACCAGACGCTTCCTGAAGGCCGAAAAGCGGGAGGGAGACTGGCAAGAGCTGGCCGCCGACGCCGATGCCCAGTATGACCGGGTGGTGGACATCAATCTCTCGGAACTCGAGCCCTTGACGGCCAAACCCCACAGTCCCGACAACATCGGCACGGTCCGGGAAATGGGCAAGATCGCCGTGCAGCAGGTCTGTCTCGGCAGCTGCACCAACTCGTCCTATAAGGATCTGGCTACGGCGGCGCGCATCCTGCGAGGCCGGGTGGTGCACCCCGACGTGAGTTTCATCATCGCCCCGGGCTCCAAGCAGGTCCTGGAAAACATCACCCGGGACGGCTATCTGGCTGATCTCCTGTCCGCAGGGGCGCGGCTCATGGAAAGCGCCTGCGGCTTCTGCATCGGCAACAGCCAAAGCCCCTCCACCAAGGCCGTCTCTTTGCGGACGTCCAACCGGAACTTCTTGGGCAGATCGGGGACGAAGGACGCCGATGTCTATCTTGTCAGTCCGGAAACGGCCGCGGCCGCGGCCCTCACGGGGGTGTTCACGGACCCCCGGGACCTCGGCTTCCCCTATCCGGAGGTGGCCATGCCGGCGGAGTTCTACGTCGACGACCGGATGATCATCGCGCCCATGAGCAAGGAAGAGCGAGCGGCCATCGCCATCCTGCGGGGGCCGAACATCGGCAATCCTCCCGAGTGCACGCCCCTGCCCGAGGCGCTTGCCGGTGAAGTGACGATCAAAGTGGGCGATAAGATCACGACGGATCATATCATGCCGGCAGGCGACCTGATGAAGTACCGCTCCAACATCCCCAAATACGCCGAATTCGTCTTTGCCCCGGTGGACAAGGAATTCTCCCTGCGGGCCAAGGAGATACAAAAGGCGGGCCGGCACAACATCATCGTCGCCGGTCTTTCCTACGGTCAGGGATCATCGCGGGAGCATGCGGCGATCTGCCCTATGTTTCTCGGGGTAAAGGCCATCATCGCCCGGTCCTTTGAGAGAATCCATACGGCCAACCTGATCAATTTCGGGATCATGCCCCTCACCTTCAAAGAGGAAAAGGACTATGACCGGATCGGCCAGGGAGACCGGCTGGAGATAGAAAATATCCGGGCGCGCCTCACGGGAAAGGGCCCGCTGATCGTCAAGAATCTCTCCCGAAACCTGTCTTTTGAGGTTTCCGGCGATTTCTCCGCACGCCAAAAAACGCTGCTTTTGGCCGGAGGGGCACTCAACCTGCGGCCGCAGCAGTAAAGAGGACGATATGGCGCTTACAGAAAAAATCAAGGTAAAGACCCCCATCGTCGAGATGGACGGCGACGAAATGACGCGGATCATGTGGCAGATGGTGAAGGAAAAGCTGCTCCTTCCCTACCTGGACATGCCGCTCGAGTATTACGATCTTCACGTAAAGCATCGCGATGAAACGGACGATCAGGTTACTATCGAGGCGGCCCGGGCGATCATGAAATACGGGGTGGGCGTCAAATGCGCCACGATCACCCCCAACGAGGACCGGGTACGGGAATATCAACTCAAGAAGGCCTGGAAGAGCCCCAACGCCACGATCCGGGGCCTGCTGGACGGCACGGTCTTCCGCAAGCCGATCATCACGGGCAACATTCGGCCCGTCGTCTCGGCCTGGAAGAAACCGATCATCGTCGGCCGGCATGCCTATGGGGATATATACAGCAACGTGGAGCTGAGCATCCCGGGGGAGGGAACGGCGGAGCTCCTCTTCACACCGGCAGGCGGCGGCGCCCCGGTGAAGCAGACGCTGCACCACTTCACCGGGCCGGGAATCGTGCAGGGCATCCACAACACCGATGCCTCCATCGAGAGTTTCGCTCAGGCTTGCTTCACCTTTGCCCTGGATCAAAAAGTGGACCTCTGGTTCAGCACTAAAGACACGATTTCCAAGACCTATGATACCCGTTTCCGCGACATCTTCACCAGGGAATACGAAACCAACTGGCGGGAAAAATTCCGCGCGGCCGGGCTGACCTACTTTTTCACCCTCATCGACGATGCCGTGGCCCGGGTGATGAAACACGAGGGTGGCATCCTCTGGGCGCTCAAAAACTACGACGGCGATGTCATGTCCGACATGATCGCCTCGGCCAACGGCAGCCTCGCCATGATGACCTCCGTACTCGTCTCTCCCCAGGGTTATTTTGAATACGAAGCGGCCCATGGCACGGTGCAGAAGCATTACTACAAACATCTCCAGGGGGAGGAAACTTCCACCAATTCCCTGGCGCTCATCTTCGCCTGGACGGGCTGCCTCCGCAAACGGGGAGAGCTCGACGGCACGGAGGCGGTGGTCAGTTTTGCCGGCCGGCTGGAGGAAGCAGCCCTGGAAACCGTCGAGGCGGGCGTCATGACCGGCGACCTGCTGATGGTGGCTGATCCCGATCCCCGCAACCGCAAAGTAGCGACAGGAGCCTTTATCGAGGCCATTGCCGGGAATCTGAAACAAAAGCTGTAATGAAAAAAACAAATCTGAAGGATTTAACCCTCGGGGAACTCGAGCTCTTCATCCTGAGCCTGGGGAAGGAAAAATACCGCGCCCGGCAGATCATGAAATGGCTCTATCACCAGGGGGCGACATCTTTTGCAGAGATGACCAATCTTTCCCGTGATTTTCGGGAAAAGATCGGGGAGATGGCCCGCATCGGCCAGCCGGAGCCGGTCAAGGTGCAGCAGTCTCAAGACGGCACCAAGAAGGTCCTCTTCCAGTTGGAAGACGGCGCCTACATCGAAAGTGTGCTGATCCCCGGCCGGAACCACTGGACGGCCTGCCTGTCCACCCAGGTCGGCTGCCGCATGGGCTGCAAGGTCTGCTTGACGGGCCAACAGGGGTTCACGAGAAACCTCCGGCCCTCGGAAATTACGGGCCAGCTCACCGGGCTGCAGTTCGGCACGCCCGAAGGACCGCAGATCAAGAGCATCGTGCTGATGGGCATGGGTGAGCCCCTCGACAACTACGACAATACCCTGAAGGCCATCCGCATCATCACCTCAGATCCGGGGCCGTGTTTTTCCACGCGCAAGGTTACCCTTTCCACCTGCGGCCTGGCCCCGCAGATCGGCCGTCTGGGAAAGGATATCTCCATCAATCTGGCCGTATCCCTGAATGCGGCGGACGACAAGACCAGAAGCAGCCTCATGCCCATCAATGCCAAGTACCCCCTGGCGACGCTGCTCGAAGCCTGCCGCAGCTATCCCATGCCGGGCCGCCGGATGCTGACTTTCGAATATATCCTCCTGGCCGGTATCAATGACTCCCCGGGGGATGCGGAAAAGGTGGCCCG
>Ga0209514_10000569_pt1 | contig 74056 bp, 90 predicted proteins | sample Subgrocontami58m_FD_187452 | JGI IMG/M metagenome (GOLD analysis project Ga0209514, IMG submission 187452) | Subsurface groundwater microbial communities from S. Glens Falls, New York, USA - GMW37 contaminated, 5.8 m (SPAdes) (version 3) | ecosystem: Environmental > Aquatic > Deep subsurface >... | reverse complement strand
AAAGCCGTTAAAAAAAGCAGTCAAAGACGCCGAAGAATTAAAGTCAAAAGACGAAATAAAAGTAGAAGAGTGCTTGGTTGTTTTAACAGCTGTAGAAAAGGGCGACACGCACGAAACAATTTCTCAATTAGTTGATGCAGTAGAAAAAACCGCAAAAGAAGTCAAAACAAACAGCATTGTTCTTTATCCTTATGCGCATTTGTCTTCTAATTTGTCGTCGCCGCAGCTGGCTTTGGAAATTCTTCGGGAAGCAGAGGCGCAATTAAAAAAGAAATTCAAAAATACTATCAGGGCGCCGTTTGGATATTACAAAGCACTTGAATTTAAAGTAAAGGGGCATCCTTTGTCTGAATTGAGCAAGGAATTTAAGCAGAATATTGAGTCTGCGGCATCCAAAAAAGGCAGTGCTAAAGGGGAATCTGCAATAGACAAAAATGAAATAGCTCGCCTCGTCAATAAACTTTCAAAAGTAAGCATGCAGGCTGCGAGGGGAAAAGACAATTTGAAAAGCAATGTTGAGTTGGGCAGAGATTTAGATCTTTATATTGTAAATGAATTAGTTGGTCAAGGACTGCCTTTGCTAACTCCTAAAGGTGCAACTATAAAAAGAGAAATAGAAAGATTTGCAATTGATGAAGAATTAAGAAGAGGTTATTTGCATACGTCAACTCCTGTAATGGCTAAAAGCGATTTATACAAAGTGTCAGGGCATTGGCAGCACTATCAAGACTCTATGTTTTGTATGAACGTCGGAGATGAAACATTAGCCTTGAGGCCGATGACATGCCCCTTTCATTTTATTATTTTCAAAAGCAAGCCGCGAAGCTACAAAGACCTTCCTTTAAAATACGCAGAAATGGCAAATTTGTTTAGAAGCGAGCAGTCAGGAGAATTAAGAGGTTTAACAAGAGTAAGGCAGTTTACTTTAGCAGATGCCCATATAATTTGCAGAAAAGACCAAGTAGAAAAACAATTTGAGGAAGTTTTAGATTTGCTTAATTATACTATGAGTGCATTAGGAATTAAAGATATAGAATACAGATTCTCAAAATGGGATCCTAAAGATAAGAAAAAATATATAGACAATCCAAAAGCTTGGGAGGAGTCGCAAAATTTGATGAGAAAAATCCTAAACAAATCAAAAATAAAATATGTTGAAGCAGAGGGGGAGGCTGCATTTTACGGGCCTAAGTTGGATTTGCAGTATAAAGATGTGTATGGAAAAGAAGACACTTTGCTGACAGTGCAAATAGATTTCGCGCTTCCCGAAAGATATGACATGACTTATACAGATGAAAATGGAAAAGAACAAAGGCCGATTGTCATTCATAGATCTTCAACTGGGGCGACAGAAAGAGTAATGGCTTACTTATTGGAAAAAACTCAAGGAGCTCTGCCACTCTGGCTCTCTCCGACGCAAGCCAGAATAGTAAGCTTCACCGACAGAAATATCAAATCATGCGAAAATTTGCTGAAAGAAATAAAATCGCAAATGCCTGAATTAAGAGTAGATATAGACCTGCGTTCAGACACAGTCCAATCAAAAATCCGCGACGCAGAAATGCTTAAAATAAACTACATAATTGTCGTCGGCGACAAGGAAGAAAAATCAAAAACAATAGCAGTCCGTCCAAGAGGAGAAAAACCGAAGTTCGGCGTGAAACTGGAAAAATTTGTCGGGGATTTGAAGAAAGAATTGAACGAACGAAGTGCATAAAGATTTATAATTTTGTTATATTTAGATTAATATGCAAATTGTTTTCACAAAGCATGCCAAAGAGGTTATGCAAAAAAGAAATATTAGTGAAGACGAGGTAATTAACACCATAAAATTCCCCGAAATTACTTACAAAGAAGAAGGATTATATTACTCTCAAAAAGATATAGGGAGAACAAAAATAGAAGTGGTTTATGAACGAGATAAATATATAAAGGTAATAACAATTTATTATGTATGAAAATAACAATGGACAAAGAAGCCGACGCAATATATATTGAATTAAGCAGCAAGGCATTTGCATCAAATAGAAAAATAGATAATCAAACAATTATAGACTTAGATGAAGAAAGCAATATTATCGGCATAGAATTGTTAAATGTCAGCAAAAGAATGCCTAAAGACTCAATTGCAAAAGTTAGTTTTGAAAACTTATGAATTAACTTTTTCAACAGATGTTTATAATAACTAAATAATAGTAACAACAGGAAGATTTTTAAACTCCTTATTTCTCAAGAAATAATGGTATTAATAATGCCTCAAAAAGAAACCCCCTTAATAAAAAGAGGGCAGTTAAAAAGGAATTTATCAATAGTCGGAGCAATTCATATTGATCCTAAAGGTGAGGAAAATCTTAAAGCAAAACTTCAAGAACTAAGACCAGAGACAATACTATTGGAAATGACTGAAGAAAGAGCCGGATGGAATAGGCACTTTTACGAGCAGTTATCACAAGAACTATCAACAGAAGAATTACGCACAATAAGACCATTTTTAGAATATGCTTCACAAGTAACAGGATACGAATTAAGGGCTCCAAACGAATATGTCCTGCAGAACCAAGAAACAAAATTAGAATTTATAGATGCAGACACAATATCATTAGATGATTTTGTTCGTTGCATGAAAATCGGAATTAAAGCGAGTTTTTTATTCTATGACTTAGAAAAAATCAACCCAAGAGAGTTATTTCAAAAATTATCAAACAAGAGTTATTCTCAATATGAGCAAGGAACACTAATGGGAACAGATGAGTTATATCAAAAACTCTCATCATTAAGAGGAAGTTATGTAGAATCGCAAAAGAGATTGAATTCTCCGGTGAGAAACGATACGATGGCAAGCAACATAAAGCGTCTTTACAATCCGAAAGAAAGCTTAGTTGCTATCGTCGGTTTAACCCATTTAAAAGATTTAGGTAGAAGACTTAAGGATTTAAATCCTCAATTAATTCCCCTTGGTTAAAACAATACAAAACCTTATAAATAAACCAAATCTTAAAAAGTAATAAAATGAAAATCCAACCATACATAGAAAAATTGCAGTCATCCAAAGAATATTCCGGTTTGCTTAAAGACCACAAAGATGCGTTTCTCGTCGCAGGGTTCTTCGTCCTTGACTTTGAAACAGGGCAAAACCTTCATCAAATAGATTATTACCTGCCGACAGAAAAGAAAGTAGCCGCCTTCACTTTAGACAAGCAAATTGAGTTGAAAATTCTTGAAACAATAAACGACAAAGTACCTGAAAAATTAAACATCAAGACAAAAGTTGATTTAGACGCAATAAAAGGAATCTTGGAAGACGAAATGAAAAACCGCAGTATTACAGAAGAAATAAGAAAAATAATTGCAGTCATCCAAAGTCTTGAAGGCAGAAAAATATGGGTATTAAGCTGCATCCTATCAGGCATGGAAATTCTAAAAGCTCACGTTGACGACGAATCCCAAACCGTTCTAAGCATGGAAAAATCCTCTGTCTTGGATTATGTAAAAAAAGTTCCCCTGCAAGCTTTACCAATTTCTCAAAAAGCAATGTCAAAAGACGACATCGCTAAGCAAATTGAGCAATTAGACAAATTGAAGAAACAGTTAGAATTAGAAAAAGAAAAACTGCCAAATGGAAAGGGAAATAAATCGGGCAAAACTAAAAAACTTAGTTCTTAGTGTTCTCTCTCCCAAAACATTTTAGTATACCCTTTCTTCTCCACGTCCCTCATCGTCAAACCAAGTTTTTCCCTGACTTTCACAATCTTCTCTCTTGCGTTTTCAACATCTTTCTCAGAACATAAAACTTCAATTTCCAAAAACCACCCCAAATTCTTTACAAAATTCAGTTCAATATGCACTCCATTTTTTGTCCTGTATAATTCTGTTTTCTTCTCCTTGCTCATCCATTTTTTAAATCCAAAATCATTAATTAAATCGTAAAATCCATCAATGTCCGAAATTTCAAACTGCACTTCTTTTTTCGCGTGGATTCCGTTGATATAGTTTATTCTCTGTTTGAAATTAACTTCTCTTTTTTTTCCTTTGTCTCTGACTCTTAAGCTTTTTTCAGGATATCTGAAATACTCTAAAGAAAAATACTCATCTTTTTTGTTTTCATTTTTAACAAACCGCGCTATTTTTTTTATTTTGTTTCTTATTTCATTGACGTCTTTTACTTTTATCTTGCATTCAACTTCTATTTGTTTCATTTTGTTTCTTGTTCGTTATTTATAATGGGGGAAGTTTATAAAATGTTGGGGTTTAACAACTTGGAGGGAATGTTAAAGGGCAGTCAATTGGTTTATTAATCTCATTACACACAATTTTATCATCTCCGACGATTCCTGCTAAAGCAATTAGGTTAAGTTTATCTAATGGGGAACTTATCCAATCTACACCAGTAGTTACAACACTAATAGTCTCATATTCTTTAACTGATGAAATATCTTTTTTAGCTTCAAACCTTGCAAGTTGGAAGTTATAATCTTCAATATCCAATGGTTTTTTATTTCCATTTGCATCTTCAAAAACAAGTTTCACACTTCTTAAATCTCCTTCGCCCTGATTTCTTTTTAATACTATTAAAGCAACATTTTGTTGAAGAGCATTACCAAAGCACCCATTATGAAAATAATTACAACTCACAGGCTCAATGTCAATGGTTAAACAATCCTGTCCGCTCGCTGAAGAATCATCTTTCGCCATGTTGCTTATCGCAACCCATAGAATGCCGACGCCGACTATGCCTATTAGAATAAATAAAACAACAGATAAAACTTCGCTTATGCCTCTTTTTTTCATGAGGTAATTAAGTTGGAGGAGTATAAAAATATGTTGAGTTACCAGCAGTGAGTTATTCCTGAAATTGAAGGGTCTGTTCTATCAATACAGCAGTTAAATGTTTGTGTTGAACATTGGGTTCTTCTTGGATTATTTTGAGGATTAATTGGTTCATAAGGATTTTCAGAACAGCAATATTTACTTCTGATAAAAGTTCCGGTGCAAATTGAATTACTACTTTCCCAATTACATTTGGCATTTATGCAATTAACTTGATTATTATTAAATATACTACAATCTACTCCTTGCGGAGCACACTCAGTTAAATTCCAATAATACTGGCAACATTGAGGTTCAGTGCTGCTTGTTCCAGGAACATGTCCCGGAGCAGGGGCAGGAATTATAGTAGTGCATTCAACAGGGGAAGAAAACGACCTGCAGACAAAATTATCAGCACCGGCAAGAGCAACAGAAGAAACACTCTTCGGCTCAAAACCCAGCAGTAAATTGTTTGATGCGTCAAATCTTATGCTTTCTAATTCGTCAAATCCTGTTGTTGGTCTGTCAAATACAGATGTTCTTTTAAAAAAGTCCTCAAAAATAAATCTTATTCCTTTTAAATCTCCTTTGCCGGAATTTCTTTTTATTGTTACCCACGTCGCATATTCAGCACCGCCGGCATAGTAATTGCAATGCCCATACGCCTCACACCCAACATTATCTAAACTTATGGACAAACATTCTGTTTGCGAGCTCTTCGTTGCCTTGTCTATATTTGCGCGGACAGCAATCCAAAGTATTGTTGAAACAATTATAACGAGAAGTATGATAAGGACGCTGACAACAACATCACCAATACCCCTCTTCTTTATAATCATGAATAATTAACTATCAGAGGGCTTATAAAAATTTGCTAAACTAATCAAGCGACAAACTTATTCTCAATGCAGTATTAACTTCCCTCATAAGAAATAAATCCAAAGAACCGACTCTTTTAATCAATCTGGATTTGTCAATTGTTTTAATTTGATTTAATAAAATTGTTGAATCCTTATCCAATCCAGAATCTTCTTTAGAAATAAAGACATTTGTTGGGAATTCTTTTGTAAAAATTTTTGAGGTGATTGCGACAACAATTATTACGGGAGAATATTTGTTTGAGATATTGTTCTGAATTATTAAAACAGGCCTTATTCCTCCTTGTTCTTTGCCAATTATTGGCTCTAAATTAGCTATGAATATGTCGCCCCTTTCTATAATCATTTACCACTCCCAATCCATCAAGTCTTCAATAGCTTCAAACTCTTTATTTATTTTTAAGTTTTCTTCAGCCATCACTTTGCATCCTTCAATAAGCAATTTTTCCTGTTCTCTCTTGCATTTATCCGCAATTTTCATTAGATTAACAATAATATTCTCATAGGTCTCCTTCTCAGATTTTAACCTGTCCAGTGCTCTTTTCACATTCTCGCTTAACTGAATTGTCGTGACCATTGCACTATAGAATAACTATAGTTTATAAATATTACCAATTCAAAAAAATAAAAAAGCAGAAAAAGAAAAAACAAAATAAAAAATAAATTAAATTTACGTGCAAGTTATTGGACTAGCCAACGGCTGACATGTTTGAGCATCTGCGCCTACTACTGCGGCTACGCTGAATTGTGTTGCAGCAGTAACCGAACTTAACCCCTGATTTGGAGAAACTCCATCAAGAGTATAGGTTTGAGAACCAAGTTCGGCAATAGACCCTGTTATGTCAATTATCTCTCTTCCGCCTGTGCCATCAATTATAAGTTTTAATCCTGACATTGTGCCTTGTCCTGCATTTCTTTTTACATTAACTTCTGGCTTATTATCTGCGTTGATATTACACGTCTCAGGTGAAAGACAATCAGAATCTTCATCACAATAAGTTGATGTGGAAGTAGAACAAGTTTTAATCAAACAGCTCACCGGCTCCAAACTAACCTTCAAACAATCACTCTGTGAACCTTGGTCAACCTGCTCAATCTGCGGTCTAATAGCCGCCCACAACAAGCCGACACCAACGACAACCAGAAGTATGATGAGGACGTTAGCAACAACAGCGCTCACTCCTTTTTTGTATTTGAACATTATTTACTAACCTCCTTTTTCACTTATGTGTAAATTAAGAAGATGTTATTTATAAAGTCTTCGCTTTATGACGAATAAATTGGGATTAAATTTATATTAATATAATTAAACAAAATAAATTTATGGTGGGCAATTATTAATGTAAGTAGAACCAACTCCATTAATACAATCGCATTTTATTGGCGTACTAACAGGTTCACAAGTTTTTTCATCCCCTCCAACAACAGCCGCTACATTTAATTTTGTTGGCACAAGAATCTGATTAGAACTCAAGGTATAGAATGGTAAAGCAAAAAGATTAGAAACATAAGTTTTTATTTCTAATTCATTAAAGTTAGAGAAAATAGTTGAAAATTGTCCTGGGGCGTTATCTTTATCAATAACAAGTGTTTTAGTTTCTGAAGTGAATGTGCATGGTGAAGTTGGGTAATTTTGACAATTATAAATATTTCCTTCAACCAAGAGTTTTGCTGATTTAAGATTTCCATCGCCTGCATTCCTTTCTATATTAGTGGCTAAAGCGTTTGCTGTTCCAACATCTACCACACATTGCGTCGCTTCCAAACTAACCTTCAAACAATCACTCTGCGCACCTCCTTCAACTTGCTCAATCTGCGGTCTAATCGCCGCCCACAACAAACCAACACCGACGACAACTAAAAGAATAATTAATACATTCGCAACAACATCACTCATCCCTCTTTTTTTGAAAGCCATTTTCACCAGTTAATAATATTTACTTATTTATAAACTTTCACTTTTTCGTGAATCATTTCAAAACAATCATCTATGCCCAAACCAAAACTCAAAAACCCCTTCCTTATTCTTCCCATCAAAACGCACAAACCCAAATCTCTCAAATTGTATAAAACTCCCGGCTTTCAAATTTGAAATTCCATATTCAGCAAAGCCATTAACCCATTCGCCGTCAGGCATAAAAATTCTCGCATTCACTCCGTCGGAAACCCAGTTTATCCTCGGTATTTTCTTGTTCTCAACAGAAGAAACTTTTGTTTTTTCCTTCATCAAAATATTAAACAAATGCAGAAGTCTCACTTCCTTTCCGCTTAATTCTCTAAAATCTTTTTCAGAAACATAAATCTCATCGCCTAATCTAACTTTTCTGGTTTTTTCCGGAGTGTCTGGATGAACAGGAACATCAATTTCTTTTAATGTCATTTCATTATCAATATTTATCTTTACAGGGTTCTCAACAAAAGAATATCTTTCTGCATCTTTATCAAGCAATGCCCTGTTTATAGAATACAAAGTTTCAATAGGCACGACAATGTCCTGCCTGTTTAGCCCAATGCTTTCAACAAATTTTTTAATTGCTTCGGGTGTGATACCTCTGCGAGCAAGGCTTTGTATGCTCCACGTCCTCGGGTCATCCCATCCAATAAACTCTCCGGACAAAACTTCTTTCTGCGCTTTTGATTTTGAAATCTTTGCACCGAGCCCCTCAATCTGAATAAGCCCAGTGTGAATCAATTCAGGGTGCTTCCATCTGAAAATGTCCCATATAAATTTTTCCATATCGCTCTCAATCATCAAATCATTGCCTCTGATAACATGTGTGATTTCCAAAAGATGGTCGTCAATTGCCCAGCTCATTTCCAGCGACGGCCAAACCCTATATTTATTTCCGACTCTTGGATGCTCCCTGTCAGAAATTTTGAACAAGACCCTATCTCTGAAAGCAGGATTCGGATGAAGCATGTCTGTTTTGATTCTTAAAACCGCAGTCCCTTCCTTCGCCTTGAACATTTCTTTCCATCTTTCTTTCTGAATGCTTAAAGGAAAAATCCTGCACCCGCATGCAACTCCCTTCTCCCTATTCTCCCGAAGTTCATCAGCACCGCAATGGCATACATAAGATTTATTTTTCTCAATCAATTCTTCCGCGTATTTGTAATAAATCTTTAGCCTGTCAGATTTGTAAATTATTTTTTCATATTTAACGCCGAGCCATTTAAACGCCTCTTCAATTAATTTGTAAGATTCTTTAACAAGTGGTTTTTCAGCGCTCCCAATAGTATCATCCATAACAAGAAGAATCTTTCCGTTGTATTTTTCAGCATACAAGGCATTCAGCAAATAAGTTTTTGCATTCCCAATGTGCAGCGCCCCCGACGGAAAAGGCGCCAGTCTAAAAACTGGCTTTTTTCCCTTCACAATTCCAGAAAGTTCTGGCAATCCAGTTTCAGCAATTTCTCTTTTCTTGACCAATTCTTTAACTTTCTCAAAATTTTCTTTTCTTTCTTCAACACTTATAGAATTTACTTTTTCAACTATGTCTTTAATTAAAGGCATAATCTCGCCAATTTCACTTTTCTCAAGCCCATGCTGAAACAGCTTCGGCAAAATCCTCCCTGCATCCGCTTCCCCAAATTCCAGCGCATTCTGCAGAGCATAAGCAAGTATCTCTTGTTGCAAATCTTTCATATTTTTACTAAACAAAAAATCTATTTAAAACTATCATATAGCACTTCAATTTAGTTCTTCAGTTTTTTATTGGAGTGCTATTAGGGAACAAACACCGAAAGATTTGTTGGTTTCATATAACTTCAAAGTCAGCCTTCAGCATAACCTTTTTTGCATACTCTTTAAAGGATATTTTTATCCTTAAAATAAACAAGATACTCTTAGAAATAGGGATAATTCCCTTGATTAGTATAGTGTTTTGGGAATTATCTATCACGAGAATTCTGAACAAATTTTATCCTGATTATCAGAATTCTCCATATCAACACAAACCAGATTAATTTAAGTTAATAATCGTTGTTGCATTCTGGAATTTACTTAACAATAACCTTCCAAATCAAATTCCCAAAACCCCAGCTTTCCATTAACAACTATCTCACTCAATCTCACAGGATTTTCCAAGACAAAACCATAATTCCCCCAATAAGAGTCAGCAAGATGCAGTTCTTTATCCTTTTTGTGCTGACTTTCGTTCTCGTATTTTCTAACATTGGCCAAAACAGCTTTTCCGACGATTACGCCGCAAGGCAGTTCAGTAAATCCAAATTTTTTCATAGCATCTTTGTCGCATTTTTTAGAAGCATGAATCAGAAACTCTCCTCTGAATTTTGTGTTCCACTTCCGCAGTTCAATTTTTTTCTTATGTTGTAAAATTAGTTCTGCGAAGGGTTGTTTTATGGACAGGGCTTTCATAGATTAATTAATCAATAAAGACTTTTAATCTTTTTCAAGCCATCCGGAAATCAATAGAAAAATTTATTACAATCTTTATCGTTAATAAATATAGTGAAAAACATAAATAAATGAACAAAAATGTATGTTTTTCCCTTGATAGTCAAGGCATAAATGTTCATCTTTTAATGTCCTTGACCATAGTAGAAATCCGCCCAACAAAAACATTTAAAACCCTCGTTTTCACTACTTTTTTATGGGTTTGCCAGTAAGAAAAATGGAAGAAGAACAAGAAAGAATACGACCAGTAGATTCAATTGGAAGAGCTAATCCAAGAAGAGAATTAGTTAATAGAGATGAGATGGAATTAAGTGACTATGGTTCTGATACTCCACTGGTTTGTGCCGCAGTAGCACTCTTAGACGGAACAATGAGAGTTGTTGAAAATCTGAGAAGCAATGACAGAAAAATTCTGCCGGGGGTGTGGCTTCCTCTTATAGTTGGACATAAAAGAAAAGAAGATAAAAGTTACAAAGATGCCATGAGCAGGGAATTATTAGAAGAAATAGGTTATCAGATGGACCCTAATAAACTAATACAGATAGGTGTTTCTGGAGGGAGCATTAGATATAAAATTTCCGATAAAGAGGAATTAAGAGGGCATTTAAGGTTATATATTGCTAGAGTACCAGATTTCTCTTTATTAAGTCCTGATGGCGTTGAAATAAAGGAATTAAGAGCCAGAAGATTTAGGGATGTCAGAAGCGATGTGTATGGACCAAGGTTTTGGAGAAGGGAATTTTTCAGAGTGGTTTTTGGCAAAGAAGATTATGCATTAAGAAGGAACAGGTTTTACGAGGGAGGAGATTTAATCGATGGGATATTCGGAAAGACAAAAGATGTTCTTGAGGGGCGTTATATCGGCAGTTAAATCCCCCCATCTCTAATCTTCCTCTCAATCTCCCTGACTTTCTCAATCAAATTATTCAATTTAAAATCATTATCATCAATTTTCAATCTTAGCTCTCTTATGTCACTGCTTTCAGTATTCCGTCGTCGTGCAAGTCTCAAAGAATCAGTAATAGGCCCCGGACTTTGCTCAACATCCCCGGCTCCAGCCAGCCCGCTCAAAAAATCGTCGCCGCCATTTGAATTTCCAATTGGAGAACTTGAAGGAAAAGCATTTCGCGAAGAGCTGAAGTCAATAACTTCATGTTCCCCACTTTTATTATCCGCAGGAGAAATAAGCCCCCTCTTCATCATGTTAGTAAAATCAATAATATCCGCGCCCCTCTTTTTTTTGAAAAATCCCATGATATATAATAAAAAACGTTTTATTTAAAAGTTGCTAAATTGTTAAGTCCACTTTGTAAGGCAACATTTTTTTACATTTCATTTTAAAATCCTAAAGGGCATTACATTTTGAACTTTACTTTACATATATAGTGCACCAATTTAGTTCTTCAGTTTTTTATTGGTGTACTATTAGGGAACCAACGCCGAAAAACTTTGTTGGTTCCCTATATATCCACCCACCCTTAATTTATTCGTGCAATAATCTGAAACCCCAAAGCACATAATTTAAATAAACCCCAAATCTCTTATATTAAAAGAGGAAAATGGTGAACATACACAATCTTATAGCGGCGATTAGCCCGGAAGTTTATTGCGACCCTGACAAAATTGATAAAGAGACCAGCAGGCCGTTGAAGGAAGCAGTAAAAAAAATTGTAAAAGAAAAGGGTTATTTAGAGGCGGCAAAAATAGCCGAGCCGTTCAAAAGCGGAGTAATGTTTAATTATGACGAAGCAAAAAAAGACCCTATGTCCTCGTGGGGATTGAAATCGCCGAACGAACAGCACGAATTAAAATACGATTCAGCGACGGAGAATCTTGAGCCGATTTATTTCTGGATTCTTGACTTCCTTGAAGGGCCGTACAAAGAAACCGAAAAGATAATTGATAATTTTGCTTCATCTCCTGGCTCCGGACATTTTTCAGAAATACAAACGAGAGTTATGCAGATGCAGCAGGAGGTTTCCAGAACAATGGGCAACATCAACACCGTAATAAAATCAATACTTAATCTTCTTTATGACTTGAAAGATTTTAAATTAAGATTAGAGCCCTATGAAAAATATAAAAAATCACAGGAAGCAAAAGAAAGATACGGATCCCTGCTTTCATTAAAGCAAATATGGCTTGATAATGTGGACATAAAAAAAGGCAGGGGCAGCATAAACGCGCTCTCTTCAGGCGAACTTGACTTTGTCACATTAAGAGACGCATTCATGGCGCTGCAGTCAAGAAAGCACGCAGGGGAATTAGATTTAAACGAAAGAGTCAAAAGAATTATAATTCAAAGAGCAGAAGAATTTTTCAAATGGATTGACGAGTCAGAGCATTCATTAACTCAAAGATTTGAAATTGAAAAAAATTATCTCAAGTCGCAGGTCAACATGCTGAAGCTTTATACTCGCTGGGTGAAGCCGTACCTAAACGCCGCGCAGAAACTGGAGCAAAAATACAGCTCAATGCAGTCGGCTCTTGTCAGCACATTCAACACAAAAATTATGGAGCTCGTTCTTCTGGCAAAATCCCCCTACGACCCAAAAGACGACGTGAGCGCAGGACTCCTTCCAGAGGTCTTCACAAAAGTTAAAGCAAGAAAATATTCTTCAATATTAATTGTTGAATTTAAATTCAGAAGCATACCCCAAAAAATATCACAAAGAGGAGACTGGGCATTCGGCGGCAGAACAGACATAAAATTCACAAGTTATTCTTTAAACGATCAGGAATTAAGCGTGCTCAAGCAGGAGCTTGAAAAAGACGACATGGGCGAAGCATTAAAGCTGATAGAAGGCGCAACAGCAGATAGCTTGCAGGCAATAGAAAAAGATTTGAACGAATTTTTAGAAGACAAAAACAAAAAAGAAGAAAAAAAACAATCTTCAGATTCAGACACAAACCCTTTCACTGCTTTATTTTCAGGGCTTAGGGATTTCTTCAAATCAAAGAAGAAAGAAGAAAAAGAGGATTTATCAAAGGGGATAAAACCCGACAACGACTACGAAAAAATAATCCGCTCGCAGTCAATAATTTCAGCAAGAGAAAAATGCTTCACCGTATTTGACGTCTACAAAAAAGCCCACGGCATGGCGTCACATGTGGATACATTCCAGCCTCTTTAATCATCATTTAACTGCTCCTAAATTCACGTTGCAATTCAATAGGTTCTTTTTGCGTTCCAATAAATTCGGGCAAGTATAAAATCGCGCAAGGCACTCCAGAAGACATCAATTCTTTATGTAATATTCCTCCCGAAGCAGCGTGAACGTGCCCAACTTCGGCGACGACACTCTTTCCTTCTCTGACCTGTCCCATTATTTTATTATAAAAGTGAATTTCTCTTTCTCTAATTGTATCTAAATTAGTATTTTCCACCCCCCTAACCATGACGTCCAATCCATGAACATAATCTCTGACAGGAGCATTTTTAATATTTGTTTGTTGGATAAGGGTTCCATTTTTATAGAATCTTCCATGCTCAAAAGAGCCATTCCTCAAATTTGAGTCTACTAAATCTTCAGATAAAACAACATCCATTCCCGCATTTTGTATTATACTGCATATATAGCGATTCCAACTATAATGAGTATTTCCAACTAAAACTATTTTTGGCTCGCCTTCTCCAGCTATGGCTAAATTGTATCTTGTTTCTCTTTCAATATCCTTTAGTTTTTCTCTTATTCTCATATTCTTACATTGCATTTTAGGTATTTAAATGTTTCTAATTGTAACTACTAATAAATGATAATCAATTCTATTGTTTTTATTGGTTTCTAAATCCAAAACAAAGTCTTAAATAAATCCTTATCTTTCAATTATTACAATGTCAAGCAATAAAATAACTCAAATAAAAGAACTGCCTCCCAAAATAAAAGAAATCAAAAAAGACAGCAAGGGCAAGGCAATTTCATTAGAAGAAGAAATAAGCGAGGAAGACACAGCCGAGTTTACAAGATTTTTAAGAAGAAAAGGCAGCGATTCATCCACTCTTGAGCAGGGAGATCTGCCTGTAAGAATAGTCAGAGCCGCCCCGACAGCAAAAGAAGACGAAGATGAAATAAACTTTCGTCCAACATATACAGGAGGGCCAAATCCTTACCAAGGCAAAACCTATTCTGCAATGCCGGAAAGGGCCGCAGAAACAACACTGGTTGCAGAAAGAAACTCAACACTTCAGCAGGCGCAGCAACCAGCACTAATGGCGGGAATGGGCGCTCCCCAGCCAAGAAGCGCAAGCAGCCCCGAAACAGCAGGAATGGGCGAGCCCCCGACAGACAACAGAAACGCCGGCAGAACAGAAAGCGAAGGCGAGCGCAAATATCTTGAGAGAAAAAAGGAAGGTGAACATAGATGACAAGAATGCAAATCATCAAAACATTTAACTATCTAAAAACATTATAATCCTTATGGCAAATTCGGAAAACTTTTACGGAGGCGCAGAATATTCGTTTGATTCGGAAAGCATCTCGCCCGTCTATGGAATAAAAACATCAGAACTTGCATTTCCTTCAGACCCATTGACAGCAAACCAATTACAGGCCGTATCCAAAAAAATATCAACAGGCGCAAAAACAATAGAAGTTTCAGGGCTTGGGTTGGCCGCGAGAAGCGCAATGTCCCATCTTGCGTCAATTCCAAAACAGCATTGGAAAGAAATAGACAGATTAAGAAAGTTAACAGGTGTTGACCTTACATTTCATGGGCCATTAATTGAAGCAACAGGATACAGTCAAAGAGAGAACTGGACAGAAGACAAGCGGCAGGAAGTAGAAAGGCAGGCATTGGAGGCAGTAAAATTGGCACAGCAAATGAATCCAGACGGAAATGTCGTCGTAACATTTCACTCTTCAAACGGGCTTCCGGAAGTTGAACAAAAAATTAAAATCGGCACAAACCCCGACGGCTCGCCTGAAGAAAAGACTGTAAGCTTAGGAGTATATAATGAAAGAACAGGGCAGGTTGGAAATATACCCTCAATTCAAAAAGATTATTTTGAAAAAGGAGGAAAAGAAATAACAATGACTGATTGGCTCAAAGAACACAACGAAAAAGCATGGAAACAGGAATTGCAGGGCCTGCAAATAGAATCACATCGTGCTCGCCAGCATATAGATGAAATAATCCCATACCAAGAAGAATTTGATAAAAAAGCTAAAAAAGCATTAGGAAAAGGAGCATTTGAGGTTTATAATGAATCAATTACAGATCCCAAAAAATACGAAGCGGATATTCAAGTACTTAAAAAAATTGATTCAGACTATGTTAAGTCCCAAGAAATATTTAACAATAATGTGAGCTATGCCAAAGCAGTATCAGAAAACAACTATGTTAATTTTAAAGAAGCATTTAACAAAGCCTTTGTAGTTGTGTCAGGTGAGGACAAAAATAAATTAGAAGAATTCAAAAAAAAATCATTGCCTGTTTTCAAAGCATATACAGAAGGAAAATCAAATGTTAAAGATTTTAATGTTGAATTGTCAAAGGGAGTAAATATTTTAACTTCTCTTAAAAACCCTCCTGAAGCTTTTCAGCCATTGGCTAAATTCGCTTACGAAAAAGCCGGTCAAACATTCGGCAACGTCGCATGGAACTCATACAAAAAATTCAAAGACCACACCCCAATAATCAGCATTGAAAATCCTCCTGTAGGCATGACGGGGCTTACAAGAGCAGAAGAGATTGCAAAACTTGTAAAAGAATCTCAAAGAGTTTTTGTTAAGAATGCAACATTAGCAGGGATGTCTGAAAAAGAAGCGCAGGAAAAAGCAAAAAAAATAATCGGCGCGACATGGGACGTCGGCCATATAAACAGCATGCGAAAATGGGGCTACGATGAAGCAGATGTAATCAGAGAAGCAAGAATTATCTCGCCTCATGTAAAGCACATGCACATCGCAGATAATTTAGGATTTGAAGACGCAGAACTTCCATTAGGAATGGGTAATGTCCCAATTAATCCCATTTTAAAAATGTTTCCAAAAGGAATAAAGAAAACATTTGAAACAGGCGATTGGTTTTCAAAGCAGGGGGGTTTGGGCATGGCTCACACACCAGTGAGAGAAGCTTTTGAAGGAGCGTCATCTAATGTTTACACAATGGGCGAGTCGCCAACGCCACCATATTGGAGCCAGATATCGCAGGCATACGGAGCATACTTCGGAGGCATAGGAACAATAAATCCCGATGTTCACCACTCAATCTACGGCGCAGGATTTTCAGGACTTCCAGTTGAGCTCGGTGGAGAAATTCCCGGGCAAAGAAGCAGATTCTCCGGGGCGCCGATGGAATGATTTTTTAAGTATTATTCTAACTCAAAATTATTTCTATCTGAAATATTTAACATATCAATGTTAGTCATAATCTTAAATTTATTTTGATTAAAAAAGTGTGGATCATGAGTCCATATTCCATCTGCATCAATTAACCAACAAACAGCAAGATAGGGGATGTCGTCAATGTCTTTGATCTCGGTTTTTAACTCGTCAACAAATTGACTATAATCTCCTTTTGGAATTATTTTTATAAAGTCAAACATAAGTTGAACTAAAATTTCAAATTCTTCTTCATTTAATCCACTTTTTAAGATTATCTCATATTTGTGACTGCTTATTTCATCTTTAATATGTTCTGGCGCAAAAAACTCAAAATTTTTGTCAAGAAGAATCTCTCTCGTTGTGCCTTCTTTTATTAAGGCGGCTATCAGTCTGTTACTATCAATTACTATCTTCATTTAAGTCCATGCTTTTTAGCTATTTCTTTATTGATTTTTCTCCCTATTTCAAGAGCGTCTTTTTCTGTAAGCTTACTTTTGGAAAGTATTTTGTTCATTAATTCCAGTTTTTTAGCATGTGTCCATAGTGCCTGCCTTGCTATCTCGCTCCATTTTATTTCTTTATGCTTTTTCATTAACGTAAATAGTTCTTCTGGCAAGGCTAAAGTCATGTTTGTCATATAAGTAACTTAAGTAATATTGCTTATTTAAGTCTTTCGTTTTTGGGAGGATGGAGTGATTTTTTGAAGAATTGATAGCAATAATAAAAGGGAGCTTTCTTTCTCACTTAACATTGGTTTATAAAGACTTGTCAAATGGCAAAGAAAGGTCTCGGGAGATATGTTAATTCTGTTATTAATTAAATCAATCTGGAGAGCATTTATCGTTTTGTTTTCTTATTAGTTTGTAGACAAAAACAATTTAGAGCTATTTAGGATGAAGTGTGAAAAATATTCCATTGCAAAACCAACTATAAAATATGTGAAGTAATGTTGCTTTGTAAAGTGGGCGAAATAGAATGATTTAAATATTATATCCTGTATTCTATATAATAAAACAGAGGAGACAATGTCAAAGAAATCTATCAAGCATAAAGTTCATTCAAATAAAGATAAGCCAAAATCTTCAGCAACAAAAAAAACCGAAGACCTAAAGCTAAAATTAAAGACTCCTAATGAAATAGCGATGGACTTTGCAGCAAAAGTGCATAAAAAATTTGCGGATATTGTCAAAGCAACAATTCTTTTCGGCTCGCAGGCGAAAGGTGAGGCAGTTTCCGGCTCTGACATAGACATAGTGATTATTATAGACGACGCTTCAATAAACTGGGACATGGAGCTTACCGCATGGTATCGCGAAGAGCTTAGAAAATTAATTGAAGCCCAAAATTACGGAAGGGAGCTTCACATCAACACAGTCCGGCTTTCAACTTGGTGGCGCGATTTGTTCCACGGCGACGCTGTCGTCATAAATATTTTAAGAAACGGGCAGGCATTGATAGACCTCGCAGGTTTTTTCAATCCTTTAAAAGCCCTCCTTTTGCAGGGGAACATTCATTCAACCCCAGAAGCAGTTTATTCAGCGTTGCAAAGAGCACCAAGGCATTTGGCAAGAAGCAAAATAGCAATTCTAAATTCTATTGAAGGAGTTTACTGGTGCATGGTTGAATCAGCACAAGCCGCCATAATAACTTTAGGCAAAATTCCCCCGTCGCCGGAGCACATAACCAAAATGCTAAAAGAAACCTTCGTTGACTCCAAGGTATTAAAATTAGATTATGTCCTGTGGTACAGAGACATTTACGCAATGCACAAATCAATTTCGCACGGCGAATTAAAAGAAGTTAAAGGATTTGAGATTGACCAATGGCAGGACCGCGCAGAGCAATTTATGAAAAAAATGGCGGAAATAATTGACCAATTAATAGACGCGAAAAAAGCGCAGGATGGTCAATAAAAAAGCTAAAGAAAAGTTTAAGCCGCCTTATTCTTTCTTTGTGAAAATTGAATCACATTACTTCTCTCTCTCTCTTCTTCATCAGCTTTTTTTAGCAATGCTTCTTCCTCATCTTGCTTCTTTTTCTCTTCTTTTCTAATCTGTTGAATTGTTACAACTTCACCAAGTTCCAATGCAAATTCTTCTTTATCTTCTCCTTCTAATACTCCATACATTGCCTTCACATAATTTTGAGTGCTAAGCAAGTCTTTGTTTATTGCTTCTTTAAGTTCATTAACATCTTTTTGAGCTCTTTGTAATATCCTTTGAGGTATTGCTAAAGGTCTATAATTTAAATAATATTCAAAAGAATCCATTACAAAACTTTTGAGTTTTCCTTTATTAATCGCTTCCTGTATTTCTTCCCTTTTAGTTTTAACATAATTATCTATTTTTTCTTTAAAACTTTTTGATTTATCTAACTTTTCCTTTAAAGCCCCGTCTCTCTTATCTTCATCTTTTTCACCTTCAACAACACTCCTTTCAATTTCTTTATATTCTTCAATTAATTGTTGTGCAAGATAAGCATCTTTATGCAGTCCGGTTCTATATCCTTCAAATTTTCCATCCTCAAATTTTTTTGAAGGTGCTTTTCTACCAAGTAATAAGGCAAATAAATTATTTTCTTCTATCGCCCCAATAGTTTCTTCCAATTTTGAGCCAACTTCTCTTATCAAATCTGCTCTATCAGTTGTATAAGCTTTGCCAAAATGTTTTTCTTGTTCGGCAGGAGGGGAATCACTAACTTCATGATAACGTCCGTTAATTACTTCCAAAGTAGCTTCATCATCTTGAATTAAAGGATTTTGAGAAAGTTGGGCATAATATTGAGCAGCAGGGTTATAATCAAGTTCCTCTCCTTTTGCTTTTGCTAGTTTTTTAGCCCTGTTATATTTCTCATTAATGCTCTTAACAGTAAACCATTCTCTTCCTTCCTTAACTACTTGTTCTATTGCCATACTTTTCTCTATATTCCATCTTTTATAAACTTTTCTGTTTTATGCAAACTAGCAAGAAGTAACAAAAGCCACTATTTTAAGCTCATCACAAACGCTTTAGTAGGAAGTAATTTAGGTACTACAAATCCATCTTTCAATTATAGCATTATAAACAAAAAAGACCCCAATAATCAAATCATAAACAATAACAACTCCCCCCCACAAAACCTAAAATAACAAAAGTTAAATACTCCTCAATCTCCCCAAAATTTATGATAGCGACAAGAGAAATGAGCAGAGAAGAGTATTTGGGAATTATTTATGATGCTTTTAAAGGGAAGGGGTGGGATTTTTATAAATCAAGCGATAGTGACGAAGAAGAACATGGATTAGAAAGAGCAATTCGTCAAGGTCCAGCATCTAAATTAGAGCGCGAGACTTTTTATCAGATTCTTCCAAGGGTAAGTGGAGAGGACTTGCAGGAAAAGATTAGAAGAGTTAAAGGGGCTATGAAAAGCAAACAATTTCCTCCCCAAATAACTTTTGCATTTCCAGATTCGGACCTTAAACACGAAGAGGAGATAATGTTTTTAGAATTTAAAGACAAAGTAAATATCTCTTCTTTTTACATAGAAATCCCCTATAAACAATTTATTGAAGCATTAGATTCGCTGACTAAATATGATGCGAACCAGTGAGATTTGCAATAGAAAAATGGTAAAATACAGAAATCCAATCTTGGACGAAATTCGTCGGAAAATAAATTCAAAGGGATGGAATTTGTATGGGATTAAAGATGATGAGAATCTTCGTGTTGCTGTTCCAAGAGGTCCTGCAGAGTCCTTGGAAGTTGAAAGACAATATCTAACTGCTCCGCGAGTTCAAAATCCGCGGGATGCAGAACAGGTTATGAATGCTATTAATAAGATGAATGAAAGAAAGAATTATCCGGTTATATTAAGTGCAATTCCCATGGGATTATTAATAATAAAAGATGAAAGTATAGTAGTTAGGGCTCATTCAAATTACAGATTTACTTACAGCGATTTTTCTCAAGCACTTGAAACATTAGTGGCTTGCCAGACAGATTAAAATATATCCAAAACCTCGTCGCCAGAAGCCTCTTTCTTTTTAGCGTCCGCATTCTGCCCAGCCCCCAGCCCCAAGCTTTCCCTCACAGAGCTCTCCTCAATTTCTTTCTCAACTTCCTCCCCGAATTTATTCTCCTGCTGGTTTTCATAGTAATCTTTGTTGACTGCAATTATCTCGCCAATTTCGTCGTCGGAGAAATAATCAGAGTCCACAGGTATTGCTTCATTCAGCTTCGGAACATCATCTTCTTTCTCAACACCAGGGGAATATTCGTCAGTAATATTTTCCTGTTTCAGATTTTCATTTCCATTATCCAGTGCCCTTAAAATAATTTCCTCCTCGCTGATATCTGCCGGAGAAATCTTTAAATTGCTATCAACAATCAAAGCCCTATCATCCTTTATTGTCTCGTCCTGCACGTCAATTAATGCTTCCATATGCTCTAATTTCATAGGAATTTTCTCATATTTATTCTCTCCTTCAATAATAACTTTAGAAACTTCGTAAGCAGCGTCGGCATTTACAGAAATGCTGTCTATTCCATGCTCAACTAAAAACTTAGCCATTTCAGGTTTGCTTCCTGCCTGCCCGCAGATAGAAGTCTCAACTCCGTATTTTTTGCACACTTTTAAAACATGCGCAATTGAATTCAAGACCGCAGGATTCATCTCGTCATACAAATCCTGCACATTTTCGTTGTTTCTGTCAATTGCCAAAGTATACTGCGTCAAATCATTCGTTCCGAAGCTCACAAAATCAATTCCCTCCTCGCATAAATCTTCTATAATCTGCACCGCCGCCGGCGTTTCTATCATCACTCCTATTTTAACATTATCAGGAAATCCAACAGCTTCAGCAATTTTCTTTGTTTCTTTCAGCTCTTTAACAGAAATAACTTGAGGCACCATCACACCGATTTTTTTATTATGATGCTCGTCAGCTAGCTCCTTTATCGCTTTAAATTCAGCTTCTAAAATATCAATATTCTTTAAGCTAAATCTTATTCCGTGATCCCCAAGCATTGGATTCATTTCTTCTGTTTGCGGCGCCCCTTCAAGATTTCTATATTCGTCGCTTCTTATGTCACTGCTCCTAACCCATATTTCATCAAATGGCTTCAAAATTTTCTTCAGCCCATTATGCAATAGCGAAATATATTCATCCATTTTATTTTTTTTAACAAACCATGCAGGGTGTTTTCCAGACGTTGCAATTATTCCCTCAAGTCTCACAAGCCCGACGCCCTTAACACCGGATTCAGCAGCTCTTTCAGCATAATCAGGGAGGTCAACAATTGTTTTTATTTTTATTTTATTAGTATGCAATATTTTTTTAATTTCAACTTTTTTCTCAACACCCTTGCCTTCAATTATTCTTCCAGTGTAGCCGTCAACAGTTACAATCTGCCCGTCGTGAAGTTTTTCTGTCGCAACTTTTGTTCCGACAACCGCAGGAATCCCCATTTCTCTTGAGACAATTGCAGCATGTGAAGTTATCCCGCCTTCGTCGGTAATTATTGCCGCCGACCTTTGCATTGCCACAACCATATCAGGGTTCGTCATTTTCGTAACAAGAACATCTCCTTTTTGCACTTTAGCAAGCTCCCCCAAATCATAAATTATTCTGACAGCCCCCGATGAAACTCCGGGCGAAGCACCCAGCCCTGAAAATAAAACATTACCATCAAGCTCGCCTTTCTCCTCAACAACTTTAGTAGTTATGGGTCTGGACTGAACAATAAAAATTCCTTCATTGCTTATTGCAAATTCAATGTCCTGCGGCTTGTTATAATGCTCCTCAAGTCTCAATGCAAACTGCGACAAAACTTTAACTTCATGTCCGGTTAAAACTTCTCTCTTGCTTATTTCAGGTGTTAATTTAATTTTTTCTGTTCTTCCGGAAGAGCTTCTTGTCAAAGCGATTTCTTTTTCAGAGATATTTCTTTCAACAATTTCAAACTTTTGATTTATAACATAATGGTCAGGAGAAATCATCCCTGAAACAATTCCCTCGCCAAGCCCCCAAACCGCCTCCAGCACAATATTGCCGTCGTTTTTCAGGGGGTTTTTTGAAAAAATTACACCGGACTTGTCAGCATCTATCATCTTCTGCACAACAACCGCGAGGTAGCTTTGCCCATGTATAAATCCTTTTTTAACTCTGTAATAAATCGCGCGTGCAGTAAAAAGAGAAGCAAATGCTTTTTTAACGCTTTCAATTAAAGAGTCATTTCCTTTTACATTCAAAAAAGTTTCCTGCTGCCCTGCAAAACTCGCGTCAGCCAAATCTTCCGTCGTGGCGCTGCTCCTCACAGCGACAAACGGCGGCTCATGAGAATTTTTTAAAATATCCAAAGCACTCCGCGAAGCCGCAGAAAAATTCTTTTTGTCAATATCAAGAACATCATAAGCCTCAATAATTTCTTCCATTAAATCGCTTGGCATATTTGCATTAACAATAAGCCCCTTTATTTTTTTAGAAGCTTTCTCCAGTGCATTTGTGTCATCTACATTAGTCTCTTTAAGCATTGTAATAATATTTCCTCCAAGCCCCGACTTCTCTATAAAATATTTATAAGCGTCTGCAGTCACAACAAATCCCGGAGGCACCGGAAATTTATGATTATACATTTCAGCCAAGCTCGCGCCCTTCCCCCCTGCGATTGCGACATCTTTGTTGCTCAATTCAGAAAACCATGCAACTAACTTTTTCTTATGCGCCTCTTTTTCCATTCTATCTAAAATAGCATAGAGTTAATAAATATTGTTGAGACCAAATCCTAAAAATATGTGACTACTTTAAAGGATTAATAAGGCTAAGATTTAAATAATCCAAAAATAGCCAATTAATATGGCAGATGAAGGGAAAAAGAAATCCAGCAAAAGATTATACATTTTAAACGCAAAAATAGAAAATCTGTTTATACAAAAATGTGCAGAACTCTTCATGATAAGAGCATTGGACGGAGAAGATGGGATTGATGTAGTGTTATATGAAAGAGATTTAGAAAATCCTTTAGCTAATAGTTATTGTAAAGAGCATAGAATTCAAGAAGAAAGTGTTATGGGGAATATAACAGATATTTTATCCAGGATTAACGAATCAGATGAAGATAATTTATTTGCATATGTAACTCACAGAGAAGGAAACGATTTAGAAGAATTAGCGCAAGAGACAGCTCAAAGGGATATTAGAACAGAAGTGAGAACAAGATATTCTCATTGATTCTTTTTCTTCTTTAGTTCTCGTTTATTTGCTTCTATCATTTTTATCACGTCTCTCGCCACATAATGGCCGATCTTAGGATCTCCACCGGGAGTTAAAGAGCAAGTTACAGATCTTCCATACCCTCGCTGAATAAATTTCCCTTCACTCCCGCCAATTTTATGTTCTAATTTGTATTTTTTGCATAAGTAAGAAGATATCTCCATCTTTCAAGATGGAGCGGTTTTTTCCGCTAGTTAAATATTTATTTCTATGAAGATTATAAAAAGTGAGCAGGTTAGTGCTCACTGCAAACAGAGTGATAACTAATTTGTTCTAAATAAACTTTGCGGGCGCGACAACGCGCTTCGCGCGAGAAAAATGGAAACACAAACAAAACTTAGCGAGAGCTATAGCAAACAAAATGAATACCGAAGAAGAGCACATTCCGTCGGTATTTCAATATGGCACTTTGAATGGTGCACAAAATACAGATACAAAATGATGAGAAAGGAGGAATATGCAGGGCTTATGACCGGATGCATAAGGAATGTTGCATACAGGCACAAAATAAGCTTGGTGATTTTGGAAGTTCTTCCAGAGCATGTGCATTGCGAGGCTGAGCTACCTTTATCGATGGCGCCAAGTAAAGCTCTGCAGCTTTTGAAAGGAGGGTCTTCAAAACTTTTTTTTGAAAAGCATGAAAAAGCAAGATTGAGATATCCGAAAGGACACTTTTGGAGCAGGGGAAAGTTCGCCGCTTCCGTCGGATTTGTGCAGCAAGATGTAGTAACTGAGTACATCAGGAACCAGAGAAAGCATCATGGATTAGCGTAAGGCCTTATTTGGAAACCGCACTCCGCCGAAGGCGGATTTGACTCCGCAGAGTCAAACCTTTAGGGTGCGGAGGAGGTCATGTCCTTTATCTTTACATAATTAACTCTACCATTCCACCCTCTAAAAGCATCCTTTATCTTTCTCCTCTCTTCTCGCGGCAATTGATATTCTTCCCCTCTTTCCTCAATTGGACCTTCTAAGACTTCAAGAAAACGCCCGGCAATTTCAGCCCTTTCTTTGTTATCGCCATCTCTTATTTGATGCAATGCATGACCATATATATTCCTTATGATCTCAACAAGTTCTTCTCCACCTTCTTCACTTTTATAGCTTCCTATAACTTTTTTGAATTTACTCAAAGTAACATATCCTTCTTTACCAAATTCTAATTCAGGGTCAGTCATTCTCAAACTTTCATCATCTCTTTTTTTTCCGTTACTCGCGTCATAAACTTCAACCCTTTCTTCAATTCCCTCCTTTCTATCTCTATTAGAGGCTATCATCAAAAAAACCCCCATAACAAAAAATAATATGGCTGTCAAATTTAAAAAAGGTTCATTAGCATTTTCAAGAACAACAAGTCCAGTAATTTTTGAGAACCCACGAAATGCTAAAAAAATAGCCCAGAAAATAAAAACAAAACCAACAATCATCAAATTTCTCTTTCTCATAAGAACAATTAAGATAAGACATATTTAATTATTTCTAATCCCCATCAACCCAAAACCCTATCAAACTCCTCCCTAATCGTCTTAAACGCCCCAGAATCAAGTTTTACAGCATCATCATAATTTCTCCCAATATATTTTCTTGGCGGAATTTTTTCAGTTAAAAATAAACTCGGTTTAGGAAGTGTTCCGGTTAATCTTCCAATATAAATCATTAAATTCTCCAAAACAATTTTTAACTCGCTGACGAATTTATCAACGCCATATTTCAAAGACTTAACCGCCTCCTCGTCAAGCACATGACAAAACCCATACTTATCTTCTATTTTGTAAACATGTATCTTATTTCTTGAAACAAGCTGTTGATATAAACTCTTTTTATTTGTCATTTCTGTATGTTCAATCAACTAACCCGATGCGCAGATAATATTTGCCTTCCATCAGAAGATTCAATTAAGCGGGCAGTTGGCGCCGGAACCCAAATATAATCTCTGCCAGTTTCGTAAACCAAAGAGCCCTCGCCCCTCCCAGAATCAACTCTGCGAAAATCAAAACCCATAGGCAGTCCGCGCCATAATTCAAGATAGCTCCTCCCAACCAACCATGCATTAAGCTGTTCTTCATTCAAAGTATAAACAACATTATCCATAAAAATAATTTAAAGAGGTTATTTAAAAGAATTTATGTAGTAAAATTTATTGCCCAATATAACCGCCCTTCTGCAGGTCCCACAGCTCTCTGTAAATTCCTTGTTTTCGGATTAATTCTTCGTGCTTGCCAGTCTGAACAATTTTCCCCCTGTCCATTACAATAATTTTATCTGCGCCCATTATTGTGGATAATCTATGTGCAATTATTATTGATGTTCTTCCGGCCATAAGTCTTTCCAAATCCCTTTGTATCTCGTGCTCGGTTTTTGAGTCAAGGGAAGAAGTCGCCTCATCCAAAACAAGAATTTTTTTGTCTGCCAGCAAAGCCCTCGCAATTGAAACTCTTTGCTTTTCTCCGCCGGATAGTCTAACACCCCTTTCACCGACGATTGTTTTCTCTTTTTTCGGAAGCGTTTCAATAAATTTATCAAGCTGCGCAAATTTAATTGCCTTTCTAACCTCTTCATCAGGAGCACTTAATTTTGAAAACTTGACATTATTATAAATTGTATCGTCAAACAAAACACATTCCTGCGGAACAATACTAAGCTCTGATCTAAGAGACTCCTGCTTAAAGTCTTTAATGCTTTTGCCGTCTATTAAAATCTCGCCGGATTTAATATCATAAAACCTATAAAGCAATTTTACAAGAGTCGTCTTTCCGCATCCCGAATGCCCGACCAAAGCAACTTTTTCGTTCTTGTTGATTTTTAAGCTGAAATCCCTGAACATATTTCTCTCGCCATAATCAAATCCTATATTCTTAAATTCAATAGCGCCCCCTTTTATTTCCAAGTCCTCCGCATTTTTTTTATCCTTTATGTCATTTTCAATCTTGGCATATTGAAACAAAGATTCAAAATCAGTCATAGATTTGTAAAACCCTCTGACTCCGTGCACAAATCCAAACAAAGGCCCAAAAATATTTCCATAAACTGTGTAAATAAATACAATTGTACCAATGCTTAAATCTCCCTGCAATAATCTTATAATTGGAAAAACAAGCAGAAGAAATGTTCCTATCCCAAGGATTAAAGTATGCCCTGTGTCAAGCCAGCGGTAATATCCGCCGTATAAAATATCTTTTTCTCTTGTTGTCTGGTTCAGGCGCAAATATCTTCTCTTGATTGCAAGCTCCTTGCCAAAATATTTTATAGAGTCTATATTAGTAAAAATATCGCTTATGTTTGCTTTCTCAAAATCCTCAGCATTATTAAGTTCAACCCCTGCCTTTTTCTGAATTGTTTGTATGTAAATGCTGAACACCACAAAAACAACCGCAACACCAAAAACAACAATTGAAGTGGCTATATCAAAATAAATTAAAGATATCCCAACTATCAGCAGATTAACAATTAATGGGATTGTGTTAAACAGGGCAAAATCATTGATTCTTTCAATAGCGCTTGCGCCCCTGCCAAGCCGAGATATCAGCGAACCTGTTTTGTGGGTCGTATGAAACCCATGAGATAAAATAAGTATATGATTGAAAAATCTTCTTTTCAAATCAAAAACCATATTAGCGTCCAATTTATTTATGTAATGCAAATGAAGCCACTTGAAAACAGCTCTTGCAGCAATAATTATAGAATAAACCACCGAAACAAAAATCAGAATTCCGACGAATATTTCTTTAGTTATAGCACCGTCAAAAAAATTAGTTCCATCATCCACAATCCTTTTAAATAATAATTTCTCAATTAAGTGCGTTAAAGCGCTGACAATAACCGTGAACATAATAAACAAAAAAATAAATTTATAATTCTTAAGAAAACTCCAGTAAACTTTCAAATTATATTTAAAATTAATCTCTCTTGCTTTTTTTATCTTCACCATAATAAAAATAACAAAATTTGGTTTATAGAGCTTTCTAAAAGTCATTCGCAGGAAAGAGCATTTATATACTTTAACTGCTTATATTTATGATGCCAAGCGAAGAAATAATTTTTAACTCTGAAGAAAGACTATCACCGCGAAGCGCATTTGATGCTGAAGAAGATAATTATTTAAAGTACAACGAACGTTTTAAAAAAAATTCAAGCCAAAATTTTTAATAAAAATAAGATTTATTCAACTTTCTCAAAAACAATTCTCGTCCTGCAAGGCACTTTTGCTTTAACCATTTTCATAGCCAATTTTGCAATTCTCGCCGCCTGTTCTGTTTCTGTAAAAATAACAAAGAGTTCCTTTCCTTTCTTTACCTGCGCAGCTCTTCCTTCAATAACACCGAAAGAATGGCTCATCCCCGACGACAATCTGTCCGCTCCAGCGCCCGCCGCAGTTTTATTATTCCTCAATATATGATGGGGAAATATCTTAATCCATAAGTAAAATTGTTTTGGCGCTCCTTTATCCATTGTCTTGTTCAAAAGCATTCTCCCAGATTCAATCGCATTATCGCGGATAAGAACATTCTCGTCAGATACCATCTTCACAGAATATTTCAGCTTCCCCTTCGCGAACGCCTCCGCATTTCCCATGTTATATTTAACAACCTTATTATGAGGATTTTGTTTTATGTAGCTTTTAGATTTTGACTTAGAATGCCGAGTATAAGCCCTGTTTATTTTTTTGCTGTACGACAATGCTTTTCTTAGTGCCATTATTCTCTTCCTCCTTGTCTTGCTTCAACAGCATCAGAAACATCAGAAGCTCCGACATAAATCACTGCCTGTGCATTTTGTTGAAGTATCATCGTCAAAATCTCTGCTCCTGTTCTTCTAAGCCCATAATTAACTCTTTCACCTTCATCAAATACTGCAAAATCATAAAACTCCTCTTTATCTATAACTCTAACAGGATTTTTAGGATAAGAGCGGGCTCTTTCAAAATAATCTAAAGAGTCTCTCTGAAAAAGTCCTTGAGGTGCAGAACCAACAAAATTTATCTTCCTGCTTTCATGTTCATTCCTTTGATATCTTCCATTTCCCCCCATCTTACTTAACCTCAATCTCCGTCGCAACCGCCTGTCCCGGCAATCCCCTCTCAAAAATCGCCCTAACAAGTCCATTGTTTCCATGCGCATCGCTGATTTTCCCTTTTATCTCTCTCCCCGCAGGGCTCTTCCAAATAACTTCTTTGCCTGCAAATTTCCGAGCTTCTTCCCTGCTTTTAAATCCAAAGTCAAGCAAGTAATGCCTCTCATGAATCTTGTGCCTTCCCCGTCTGAACTGAACAACTATTCCTTTCATGAAGTTACTTAGAAAAATTAGGTTTTTAAAAGTTCCTAATCTTTATAAAATTCCAAACAACACCAAATTAGGATTTCTTTGCATATCAAATTAAATTGCCGCCTTAACTTTAAAACACACAAATTCTTTTAAATCCTTTTTATTAAATTATTTAATGGACTATCCCAATCCAACAAGAAGAGAATCACTAAAAGCCATCATAGGAGCATTAGTATTCCCCTTAGTATCTCAATCAAGAAACCAAGACCCAATATCACAAATCATCGCAGACACTTACAATGGAGAAATAAGCTGGAAAAGAAATGAAGAAAAAGGGAGAGTAGAATACTCCTCGCCTGAAGCATCATTCACATTTTCAGAAGGTTCAGATAGAGAATTAGGTTATCGCACAGGAACACTCAAAGCAGGAGGAGCAGAAGCAAACACAGATTCCGACAAAAGAGTAAGAAAATTCGCAGAAAATTATTTCAAAATAAAGTTGGACAGATGGCGCACAGAAGAATTGCCCGCCTCATAATTTAGAATACCATTAAATACAATAGAATATTTTTAATAATAATGAGAATAAGAAAAGCGAAAAGAGAGGACTTTGAGGATTATTACAAATTAAAGAAAGAAGAGGAGAAAGAATATCCGGAAATAATCCAAGAGAAAGTGCCGACTTTATCAAAGAGAGAGTACAAAAAAGATTTTGATGAAATTTTCTCTTCAAGAAATAATCTATTGATAATTATTGAAGAAAAGGAATCCATGGTTGGCTTTTTATATGGGAGAATGTATAGAAGCAGGAAAAATAGCAAGGGATATATTGAGGTTATTTTTATTTCAAAAGAATTTAGAAGAAAGGGACTTGCAAGAAATTTAATAAGAAGGTTTACTGAAATTCTAAAAGGCAAAAGGTATAACAAGATCCAGCTTTCTGTAAATCAGAAGAATATAGGGGCAGTAAAGTTATACAAAAGATTAGGATTTAAAATATTAAAATATGAAATGGAAAAGAGTTTATAGTCGTCACAAACTCAAAGAATAATCCCCTAATTCCTTGCCCAAAACATTCAAAACATCAGACTTCAATTTCACAGAAGCCCTGTCTTTCGTTTCAGCAATTGATTTTTCAAGAGTTTCCTTGTCGCTAATTTTAAATTTATCGTCGGTAATTTTCATTATTCTTCCTGCTTCAACAAAAAACGCGCCCGCATCAGTAAGCACAAGCTCGCCAATTTTGTTGTCTCCGAATTTAACCTGAATAACTCCCTTTTCCGTCGCAATAAGCTCTTTCCTCTGCGCATAATCAATAAGTTCCTTAATTAACACGCCGGAGTCTCTCCTCAAATTGTCAATTTCTATTTTGCTTATTTTATCTGATTTAACTTTCTGTTTGACTTTTACAATATCATTCAAAATAGGAATAAACCTCTTCTGAACTTTTCCTTTGTTGACAAGCTCCTTCTCAAAATCTTCAATTAATTTCTCCCTGCCCTTGCTCCCAAAAATCTTCTTAAGCAAGTCAAATGTTTCTTCATAAATTTTGTCCGCGTCGTCATCAATCAGCTTCTTCTCAAGTTTTTTCCTTATTTCTTTAAGTTTCTTGTCATATTCTTTTGACTCTTCCAATAGCACATCAACATCCTTCCCAGGAATATCTTTTAGTTTCCCATGCTCGTAATCTTTATATAATTTTACAGCTTTTTCAAGGAAATTTAATTCTTTCATACCCATTACCTTCTCGTCGTCAACCAAAACTTTCTTTACGCTTGAAACCATTTCTTTAGGCACAGGCGGTGCGTGTCCGACAAGCATCATCAATGCTTGCGTTGGAGTTACAACGCCCCAATAAATATCAACCATTGCGTCAAGCATTCTTCTTTTGACGAGTGCATCATTCTGCTCGCCGTATTTCATAAATTTGTCAACTGCTTCAGAGCTCGGCTTTATTTTTCCCATCTGCAATAGAAGCTTCCACGGCAAAAATGTTCCCCTGTCATACATCGGCACACCATCTCTGATGAAAGTAAACGCAACCGGCTCGGCATCTTTAACCCTGTCCCAAAAATCAGTAAGCAAAGAAACCTGCACATTTAAAATATTTTTAACGCCGGCAAGCGCAGTCGCCTCTCTTATATAATCATAAATCATCCCCCTTAATTTCTCCAAAAGCTGCAGACGGGGCATTCTTTTGACGTCGGTATCGTCTATAATTACAAATGTGTCAACATCGCTGTCTTTGTTCGCAGTCCCGCGTATCAGGCTTCCCGCAATAACATAACTCGCAACATATTTCTCAAACTTTCTCAAAACAAGACTCTTGTGTATATTCGCAACTCTGATTGCTCCAAGAATTCCTTTATCATGCAGAGGAAAACTCGCGCCAACAGCGTCTATAAACTCAAACTTGCTGTCAAGCCCGTAATTCCACACATCAACCTCTGTCTTAATATGAACCCAAATCTCTTGTTTGGTTTCCTTGATAATTTTAACAATCTCCGGCTTTATTTTCTTGGGGATATCTTTAAAATTCTCTTCAGGAATAAGCATAATCAAATGCAGCGGCTTCTTGGCAACCTCTTCAGGAACCATTCCCTCGTCTTCTTCAAAAAATTTGAATGAATGTGCAGGCAAAACACCAAGCGCGTTTGTAAAAGGAAACTTCTTAAGCAATTTTTTCTTGAAATCCTCTAAATCTTTTTTTACTTTATCAGCCTTCTTCATGGCTTCTTCAGAAACGCCGGGAATAGTCGGATTTTTAGGATCATATTTTATAGGATTGTTCAACTGGTCCTTCAAGCTAGGCGGGTGCTGAGTATTATTGTCTTCCATAAGTAATGATAAAAACAGAGGTTTTTAATTCTTTGCTTTTTGGGAGATAATCCCATACCTTATGCTTCACACGCCATAAAATAGCAAAATAAAATTTAAAAATATACTTTTAAATATCTCTATCCCCTATTTTATTAATGCCCAAGCAAAACCTAAAAAGAAAATATCTCCCCGAATTTGTCTACGGCGGCATAGACGGCGCAGTCACAACATTCGCAGTAGTTTCAGGGGCATTAGGCGCATCTTTAAGCTCTGCAATAATATTAATTTTAGGATTCGCAAACCTTTTTGCCGACGGATTTTCAATGGCAATCTCAAATTATTTATCAACAAAATCACAAAAAGAAATAAACAGGAACGATGCAGGCAAAAATCCGAAAAAAACAGGTCTCGCAACATTCATAGCCTTTCTCTTAATAGGTCTCATTCCTCTGATTTCATTCCTAATCGCAATCTTCGTCCCAATGCATGAAACAACTAAATTCACTATCTCCGCAGTTTTAACCGCCTTTGCATTATTCATCGTCGGAAACATAAAAGGAAAAATAGTCAAAAAGCACCCAATAAAAGCAGGCATAGAAACCCTTTTCATAGGAGGAATAGCAGCAATTTTGGCTTTTGTCGTCGGATATTTGTTGAGGGGTTTGGCTTAAAGCAACAAATCACCCAATAGAGCAATCTTATTACCTCTCTATTTTTTATCAAAAAACCTTAGACAACATATACAAATTAAGTATTAATATTTGCAAGGATAATTTATATTCTGCCCTCGGTAAATCCTGTAACTTAATATCTTAATATTTATGATCCAGATTTTTCATGATTATTTTAGGATATTCAGGGACAAAGCGACGTTAGATACACAAGAGGGTCAATAAGATAAAACTATAAATCCCAATTATCAAATCAATTTATGAAAATCCTATTTTTATGCGCGGCAAATGTTTTCAGAAGCCAAATGGCAGAAGCATTCTTCAACACTTTAACAAAAAAGCATGAAGCAAGAAGCGCTGCATTAATAATGCCGCAGGATAGGATTCCCGAATTCATAATAAAAGCCATGGCTGAAGAAGGGATTGACGTCAGCAATAACAAATCAAAAAAGATAAATAAAGATTTGGTTCAGCAGGCAGATATTGTAATATTAATGCATGAAAACTTAAAAAAAGATTTTGAGCCATACAAATTCAATTTGAAAAATGGGGCAGAAGTTAAGATGTGGAGCATCCGAGACATTATAGTCTCCAATAAAGATAATGGTAGATATCCTGAGTTTATCAAAGCAAGAAACTTAATTAAAGAAAAAGTTATAAACTTGCTTAATTCTTTAGATTAATAAAGAGGTCAAAATGCCATACGCAGCAACACACATCTTAATTCCTGTTTTGTTTTTTGCAATAATGAGAGATTTTTATGCGAGAAAAAGAGATAAGAAGAATTTCCCTCTGCATTATGTTTTAATTGCTGGTATTGGGGGCGTCTTGCCAGACTTGGATATTCCCATATCAATAATCTTAAATTTAATTGGTGTAGAAAACTGGAATGTTCACAGAACATTTCTGCATTCTCTGCTTTTTCCGTTAATATTTTTTGTATTGTTTGCGATATTTAAGCCAATGAAAATAAAGATTTGCCACAGAGAAAAGCATATCCTAAACTTAGGAACAATTTTTCTCGTTTTGTCAGCAGGCATATTAAGCCATATTGTTTTGGACTCAACATTCGGAGAAATAGCTTTTTTTCTTTATCCTCTTTCATCATATGACTTTGGAATCAATCTAATAAATTATCTTCCTTTGGATTTGCAGGACTTAGCCCTCCCAACATTAGACGGAGCCCTCCTCATTATCTGGCTTGTCTATTTAGAAATAAAACACAAAATATCTGACTTCATATAAAAATGCAAAAATTCACAGACCTGCAAAAAGAAGAAAACAATTATTTAATATGCGAGTCCTGCGGTAAAACCATGGAAGAAAATAAGTGCAAGCTTCAGTGTAAATTCTGCGGATATTTTAGGAGCTGTTCAGATTTGTTTTAATTTTCCCATTCCTCCACTCCACCGAAACCATGTAAATCATAAAAGCAAACAACGCCCCCACGCTGTCCAAAAAAATATCAAAAGAAGAAGCAGCTCTCCCGCGGATAAAAAACTGGTGAAGCTCGTCGGTAATCGCATAAAAAACAGCAAATATCACTGAAAAGAAAATCCAATCTATGTTCTTTCCGCGACACATTGACATCATTAAAAACAGAGCAAGCAAAAAGAAAACCCCAAGATGATAAATGACCGGCTTCAAAGGAATCTTTATTTTAGGTACTGGGTCGTAGGGTTTTGAAGAAATATAAACAATAAACAAAGCCACAACTAAAAAAATAACAAAAGAAATTTTATAATGCCTCTCAAACCACCTTATCATGAAAATAACTGACTTTTTATTTTAATAAAGATTGTTATAATAAAAAAATGGCCCCGCCAGGAATCGAACCTTGAGCTCCTCCACGTGAAAGAGGCGTTTTACCACTAGACTACGAGGCCTATTGGTTTAATGAATTAATTGTATTTAAGCATTATCAGAAAATAAAAATGGCCTCAGGCAGAATCGAACTGCCGACTACTCGGTGTAAACGAGTCGTTTTAACCACTAGACTATGAGGCCTAAACCTAATTCTAAGACAAAAAGAACATTTATAAAACTTAACTCTTTGAAATTAATAGGCGCCGATAGTTAAACGGTTAGAATGCGACATTGCCAAGAGTGCGAGTCCTTAAGATCCTTAGGATATCCACTTATGCAGATATGTTGTGACCCGGGTTCGACTCCCGGTCGGCGCATAAATATAAATAGCTTCTATGACAAAATAAATTTAGAATTGTGGGAAGCTTGAATACTTCCCGAAGAAGTGAATAGCATAATTTTTTATACGCACAATTTCTTAATTATTTATGGTTAATTTATCTGAGAAAGAAACAAGAGAAAAATATATTGATCCAATCTTGGAGGAAGTTGGTTGGAAAGAAGAATATATTAAGAGAGAAGTTAATTCTGTAACTTCAGATTTTAAGAATAACAAATATGAATTTAAGAAAGGCTTTGGAAAAGAAGAAGGTAGATTTATTGATTATGTTTTAGTTTACGAAGATCAATCTCCTTTAGCAATTATAGAAGCTAAAAGATTCTCATTAGATCCTGAAAAAGGAACTATTCAAGCAGCTACTTATCAGAAAGATATTGAATCTAAAAAAGGAATTGCTATCCCTATTTTTTTAACTAACGGAAAGAAATGGTGCATAAAAGAAAAAGGATATCCTATGAGGGAGATTTCAGGACCTTTCTCTCAACAAAGTCTAAAGAAAAAATTAGATAATGCTTTCAGAAAAAAAGATATTTCTCAAATAGAAGTTAATCCGAATATTGTAGACAGATCAAGAGGTATACAAATTGTAAAGCAGATTTTAGATCATTTTAATTCTGGAAAGAGAAGTGCATTAATAAATATGGCAACTGGAACAGGAAAAACAAGAGTTTCCATGGCAATCATTGACTCATTAGTAAATAAAGCAAAAAGTGTCACAAATGTATTATTTGTAGTAGATAGAATTGCTCTGGGAAATAATGCTTTCTATAAGGGATTTCAAAAATTCTTTAGAGATACTCCTCAAGGTTTGCTGAATTTAGAAAAAAAACAAAATGATTTTGTTCACGAAAAAGAATTTGATAGGTCTAAAAGATTTTATGTTTCTACAGTTCAAACATTGATGGCAAAGAGAAAGCAAGGAGGACATGCTTTCCAAGACTTTGATCCTGGATTTTTTGATTTAATAATTTATGATGAAGCTCACAGATCCTACTATGATAAGCAAAATTTAGTAATGAATTATTTTGATTCTCTTAAAATTGGATTAACTGCCACGCCATCAAAAAACGAAGATAGGAATACTTATGACTTATTTGAATGCGAAAGGGGAAAACCGACTGTAGAATATACCTATGATGAGGCTATCAAAGACGGAGTTTTAGTTCCTTATGATGCCCAAATTATTGAAACAAAAGTGACTAAGTTTGGAATAAAAGGAGCTGATTTATCTCCTGAACTTAAAACAATGTTAATAAAACAAGATGCAGACCCCGACAGTTTTGAAATGCCTGGGGCGCAGTTATTCAAGAATTTCATAGATAAGAAAACCAATGAGTTAATTGTTACAGAATTTATGAATAGATGTTATAGAGATGAAGCAGGAAGACCATGCAAAACAATTTTCTTTTGTGTTAATGTCAAGCATGCTCAAGCACTAAAAAAAGTATTTGATGAATTATATCCAAAGTTTTCTTCTGAGGATGTAGATGTGATAGTTTCAAGCTATGATAGATATATGGATGCTGTTGATAGATTTTTAAAAGATTCTTCTCCAAGAATTGCTCTTTCTGTGGGGGTTTTAGATACAGGTATTGATATTCCAGAAGCTATGAATCTTGTCTTTGTTACTCCTGTTTTTTCTCACATAAGATTTTGGCAGATGTTAGGAAGAGGAACAAGAAATAAATCTGCAGTTATTGGCAACAGCCCAGATCATGTAAAATGGCTCCCGGTTTATGATGGAGTTCATGATAAAAAAGATTTCAGGATTTTAGATTTTAAGTTTGGAGAATTTTCCAATGTTAAAGAACACCAACTAGAAAAAACAGACAATAAACTTTCTTCTGAAGATATAAGGGAAAAGATATTTGATAAACAATTAGAAGTTCTAAAGAAAAAATTAGATGATAAAGAGAAGAAGATTGTTGAAGAGCATATAATTGACAGAATAAAAAAGATAGATCAAAAATCATTTATTGTAAGAGATAAAGTCCCAATGATTAAAAAAGTTGTATCAAGGGAATATGACTTAACATCTCACATAAAAGAGATAAAAAGCGAGATTAAGCCTCTACTAAAGTTCTCTGAATTTGGAGATGGAAGAATTCAAACATTTATTTCACATTGTAGTGATTTATTTAGATATGTGAAGGAAAGTGATATTGATGCAATTTCAAAAGAACAAAAATTTGTATCTGAAAGGATAAAGAACGTTTTAGAAACCGATTTAGAAGCAGTTAGAAAAAAGAAAGACTTAATCATTAAAATTTTACAAGATAAATTTTGGAATGAATTAACTTTTGAAGACATTGATTTCCTAATAAGAGAGATTGCTCCTTTAATGGTTTATTATGAAAAGCAAAAGAGGAGAATAATTAAGATTGATGAAAAAGATTATCTTCTTAATGTTGAAGAATTTAAGATGGAAGTGAAAGAAAGTGGGGAGTGGCAAGATTTTGTTTATAAAAATCCTTTAATTAGAAAAATAAAAACCGAGGGAGTTACATGGAAAGAGTTGCAGCAAATCTCTGAAAAGCTGTCAGAGTTAAATCCTTCATGGGACATGGAAACAATCCAAAAAGGACAGGACTTTATCCTTTTCCTAAGAAATATTTTAGAATTAGGAGATTTACCAGATCCCGAGGAAATAGTTAGACAAGAATTTGAAAAACTTATTATTCAAAAAAATAAAGATTACAATGCTCAACAGATAGCATTTCTCAGACTTTTAGCCAGTTTCTTTGCATTAAATAAACATCTTGAAAGAAAAGATTTTGCATCATATCCTCTTTCAGAAGAAAGACCTCTTGATAAATTCTCGCAAAGGCAACTTGATGATATTATTGAGAAGGTTGCAGAGATAAGGCTGAAATGAATATTTATGCAGAAAGGTAAACCTTAGGTTTACTATATAAATATTTATAAACTTCTTTTTTATAGATATTTCATGGCAATCATTGAATCAGAAGAAGAAAAGGGGAATGTTAAGATAGTTTCGTCAAAACTCCCCCGAGAAGATTTTGCTATTTTCAAAAAGCTGTGTGATATTGAAGATAAAAGTCCTAGTAGAAAAATCAGAGAATTAATTACTAAAGAAGTAAATGATAAATTTGGGGACATCTATAAAAGCAGATATGATAAGGAAAAAATAAGCCAGTTTCAGATAAGTGCAATTAAGGACTACAATGACAGCCAAATAATTTCAGATATATGCAAAGTTAATTTTGTAGAAAGAACTGATGAAAGATTTATTCAAATAGGATTAAGGCCTGTAATTGATGAAGACATTTTTCTAAAAGATAGAAATGGGGTTCATGTTCATCCAGAACTCCCTTCAATTGGCATGTATATAGCAATAGGAGAAAGAGATTTCTTGATAAAAAATATCCTTGATAATAAAGAGATAGAAAAAACCCAAATTAATAAGGAAGAACTTACTGAATTTCCAAAACATATTTTTGATTATAATGAAGCTACAATCCTGATTTCCCTTGATTTTTTTGTTGAGCTTTCTCAGAAATTAATGCACAGAATTAAGTATAAAAATGGCAAAACAATTCTTGACTCGAGATATAGATTAATTTTTGTTCCTGGAGAGATGATGAAAAATAAAATTATTATAATTGATAAAGATGCAATATTGTTGGCAAAACAAAAATTTCACAATGAATTCACAGGAAAAGATGAAAGCTTAGATATTTATATTTCACCAGAAGTCGGAGAAAGAGTTGATATTACTTTAAGGAGTGTTAATAGAATAAAATCCTTGGATCCTGAATTAATCAAAATTTTGGAGATTAAAGATTAAAATGGCAAAACGTAGACAAAGCCCCCAAGCATCTTATAGAAAGAATACCTGCAAAGGAAAACTTTTTGAATTTATTCTCAGAGAGTGGATTGAACAAGCAGGGTTTAATCTTAATCCAGACATCCCTCAAATGACCAAATTTTCTTCTAAAAAAAGATTGCATGGTAGGGGGGGAACTTATGATCCAGATTTTATTGCAGAGTTTCCAATAACAATTCCTTTTTCTTATCCTTTTTTGTTAATCGGAGAAGCTAAAAATTATTCAAATTCTGTGCAAATCAAACAAGTAAGAGAATTTTTAGGAGCATTTATTGATATTTCTCAATATTCTAGAATAAATACTAAAAGTAGATCTTTAACTAAGTACTCTCAAATATTTAATGAAAAAAGATATAATTACATTCCTGTTTTTTATTCTGTGTCTGGATTTGCTAAAAATGCTCAAGCATTGATGTGGGCTCATGGAATTTATTTTGTTTCTTATGAAAATTCAACAATTATGGATAAAATAAAAAAGAAAATGAACTTTGTTCTAAATCAAATAGACTACAAAGAACTAAAAAACGAAGATGTATGGAAATTAAAGGATTTAAACAATTTTGATAATATTCCGACTTATGCAAAAAAAGAAAATTATGATTTGAATTTAGATAAATTAAAGAATATTTTGAAACCGATTAATTCTTATTTTGGATTATTGGACAACACTTGGCCAATCCATTTTATTACTAAGAATAATTTCAAAGTCAAGCCGATTATGAAAATCAAAGAATGTGCATTTGTTATCAATGAAGACCAGATCACAATTAAAAAAACATTACATCCTAAATCGCAAAACTGGGGATTTTTTTCCTTGCCTAAATATTTTTTAGCAGAATATAAGAAAATTTCTAAAAAGAAAAACAAGAAATCCTTAACAGAATTATTGCTCTTTATTAAAGAACAGGATAAAATTTTTCCGCAATATATTAAACTAAAACCAAGGAATAAAGATGAAAACTAAACAATTACCCCAAGGATGGAAAGAAGTTGAACTTGGAGAATTAATAAAGCTTCGCGGAGGGTTTGCTTTTAAGAGTGTAGAATTTGTAAAAGAAGGCGTACCATTAGTTAGAATATCAAATTTTAATAATAATGAAGTAGATTTAAATGACGCTGTTTTTGTTCCTTTTGAAGAATATGAAAAATATCCTGAATTACAATTAAAGGAAAATGATTTATTAATAGCAATGTCTGGAGCAACCACTGGGAAAGTTGGCATAATTTCCAAAAAAAATATTCCATGTCTATTGAATCAACGTGTTGGTAAATTTGAGATTCTAAATAAAAATATAACCTGGAGGTATCTGTACCTGTTTATTAAATCTAAAAAATTCCAAAATAAAGTTTTGTCTATAGCAGGAGGATGTGCTCAACCCAATATTTCTGGAAAACAGATAGAATCAATAACGCTACCTCTTCCACCACAATACATTCAAGAACAAATAGTATCAATCCTTGAAAAAGCAGAGCAACTTAAAGAAAAAAGGAAAAAATCAATTGAAGTTTTAGATGAATATTTGAAGAGTGTTTTTTCTGAGATGTTTTTGAAAAAGAAATTTGAAATTAAAAAATTGGGAGAAATAGCTAGATTAGATATGGGGGGAACACCAAACACACAAATAAAAGACTATTGGGAAAATGGAAATGTTAACTGGATGAAATCTGGAGATATAAAAGGAGATTATATTGAGGAGATTAAAAATAAAATCACAGAGGAAGGTCTTAAAAATTCTAATGCAAAGATATATGAAAAAGGAGATATAGTAATGGCCCTGAATGGACAGGGTAAAACAAGAGGGACAACTGCAATTTTAGGAATTAAAACTTCAAGCAATCAGTCTGTTGCTTCAATTAGGTCGGATTATAAAATTGTTAATTCTGAATATATTCATTTTAACCTAAAGCATCGATATTCTGAATTAAGAAACCTAACAGGAGATAATCAAAGATCTGGATTAAACTTAACTATTCTTAGAAATCTAAAAATCCCCCTTCCGCCAATTCCCCTCCAGAAAGAATTCGCCTCAATTGTCAAGCATGTTGAAAAATTAAAAGAAAATCAAAAGAAAAGCCAGGAAGAAATTGAACATTTGTTTAATGCTTTAATGCAGAAAGCTTTTCAGGGGGAATTGATATGACCTTTCAAAAAAATACTTTTATGTGGATTTTTATAGCATTGGCAAGTATAATATTAATATGCCAGATAATCTCTCTTGTTGTTTTATTTAACACTCCTGCGAAAATTGAAAGCAATGTAAACAAAATAGAACATTCCGCTAATAAATTAGATTCTAAACTGGACACATTAAATAACTTGAACAATAGAGTCTCAAATATAGAAAGCAATCTGATTATTTTAACTAATAAATATCCTCCAAATCAAACTATTAACATCAATAATATGAATCAACAAGAATTGAATCGTATAATCAATAATGCAATAAATGCTGAGTTTGAAAATGTAAAATGGAAGATAGATCTTAATTTAATATTGAATATTGCCTTTGGTTCTCTAATTTCATTCAGCTTTATTATATGGTTATTTGGGAGGAAAAGATGATAGATTTAACAATCATCAATTGGAACATTTGGATACCTATCTTAATAACAATTTTAGGATTTATTTCTTATTTTTTTGGTAAAATTATATCCGAGACTTTGCCAGGAGTTGAAGAAAAATCTCAGAATTATATCTTTGGTTTTATGTTTACTTTAATATATGTAATTCTTCCGTTAACAATTATCTACTATTTTCAAAAATATTTACTTATTGAATTAAGTTTAGTATGGTGCATAGTCTCTTTTGTTGGTTTATGTTTTATAATCAAATATTTCAATATAAAAAAGAATGTTTACATTGTAACTAAAGGACAAGCATATGAAGATTTTGAAAAAGAAGCATTAAAAAGAACAAAGAGTTTATTGTTTGGTTTAGACATTAAAAGAGATGACAATTATTTATTAAGAGTTTTTAAAGCAGTATTTACAAAACTGCCATCAAAAATCACTTTGTTTTTATTAACTTCTATTGAAATTTTCTTAGTTATAAATTTAGCATACTCAACAAATATTATTCTAGGTGTTTTTTTCATTATTCTATTAATGAGTAATATGGGGGATATTGCAATATTATCTGTAGCAAAAGGAATCACTTATAGAGAAGTTGTCATAGAGGATAATACTGGAAATAAATATAGGGGGAGAATTATTAAATATGGGAAAGAGTTTATTTCAATGAGAGATAAAAGAAAAATGTATAACTTTGTGCGAGAAAATGTAAAATATGTTATGGCATTGGAAAAATTGCCATTTCAAGAACAAAATATTGAGAACCAAAAGGAGGAGAAAAAATAAAATGGGCAACATAATTCAGTCTATAATTCTGTATTTCCTTCCTAATTTTAATATAGCCTATCTTACATTGCTCCCAGCAGTAGCCTTATTATTAGTCGGGATTTTTATAGAAAATCACTATACTAATAGACTTACATTTTTCCTAAACTCTGTTACCTTAATGGCCTACTTTGGAGTTAAGTCCGATATTAAAGATTGGTTGGGGCTAATTGTATTAGCCTTTTTTATTCTTTCTACTTGGAGTTTCTTATCTTTTATCAGCAGAGGAAGAATTAGAGAAATTCGTTGGTTTGAAGATTTAATCAGGAATAACCGTTGGATATTAAGATTAGGAGGGTCTTTTGTAATTGGTTTAGTATTATTATTAGATTCAATAAAATAAAATGATAAATATAGATGATTTAAGGATAAAGCAGGCGGAATTTGAAGGTACGAGACAAGAGTTTAAGAAAGAACTAATTAAGTTAGAGGAAAAAAGACAAAGATTTCTAAAACTATTCCCTAAGGAAAAATTCTCGAATCTTAAAATAGAGAATTATGCTTTACAAAAAGGAGAGGCAGGATCTAAAAATTCATTTTGTTACTGGCTTGAAAATGAGTTAAAAGAGTTAGGAAATATTCATGGAGCAACTGCAAGAAAATTTGGTGTATATTACGGAGTAAGTAAAAGCGAACCCAATTCTTATAAATGGAGAATTACCTCTCGTTTCGGAAACTCTAAAGAAGAAGCATTTAGTAATATTAAATCTGCAATTATATCCCTTCTAAATTCTGCTGAAAATAACAATATCCAAGATATTAGAGATAATCCATTGTCTAATTTGTTTAAGGGCAAAATACTCTCTACATACTTTCCAGATAAGTTCCTTAGTATATTTGATAATAAACATTTAGAGTACTTCTTAGATAAACTGGATTTAATTTATTCTGATTCAGATGACGAAATCTCAAAGAGAGAAATTCTAATTGATTTTAAGAATAAAGATAAAGTTATGTCAAAATGGAAAATTTATGAATTTTCAAAATTCTTGTATGAATCTTTTGGTCGTCCATCAAAAAAAGAGGAAGCTCCTAATGAATTAAAAGAATACTTAGAAAATAGAAAAGATTATCCTAAAATAAAAGAAGTAAATGCAGAATTTGTTAATTTAAAAATTAATCCTGAAAATATTGAGTTAGAAAGAAAGGAAACAAAATCCTTTGGCAAGGTAGTTGATTTTGAAAAAGAGAATAAAATAAACAAACTATTGGGGAATCGGGGGGAAGAAATAGTATTTAATCTTGAGAAAAATTATCTTAAAAATATTGGAAAAAACGAACTTGCTAATAAAATAAAATGGGTTTCTAAAGAGGATGATTCGCTTGGTTATGATATCCTTTCATTTGAAGATGATGGAACAGAGAAGTATATAGAGGTTAAATCAACAAGCCAATCTGAAAACTGCAATGCTAATTTTTTAATTTCAAGTAATCAACATTCTAAAGCTAAAAGAATCAAAAACTATTATTTCTATATTGTATTTAATGCTAAAGGAAAAGAGCCAAGAGTTTGGAAAATAAAAGAACCATTGCAATATGAAAATAAAGGTTTAACATTAACACCGATAAGTTTTAGAGTTATAATAAACACTAAATTGAAGGAGGTTTAAATAGAAAATGCTAGACGCAACACTCAAATCAAAAATAAGAAAGCTTTGGGATAGATTTTGGTCTGGGGGATTGACAAATCCTCTTTATGCAATTGAACAAATGTCTTATCTTATTTTTATGAAAAAATTAGAAGATGAAGATAACAAAAGACAACAAGAGGCAAATTTCACCGGGCAGAAATATAAATCTCTTTTTGAAGGCCATAAAGAATCTAAATGGTCTGAATGGAGTACTCTCCCTGCAGACGAAATTCTTTCTCATGTAAGGGATAAAGTATTTCCATTTATGAGAAATTTAGGAGATGGAGATTCTCTCTATAAAGAATATATGGAAAGAGCCAATTTTGGAATTCCTACAGCTTCATTGTTAATTGAGGCAGTTAATATTATCAATGATATGCACATAAAAGAACAGAATAGAGACACACAAGGAGATATTTACGAATATCTCTTAAGTGAATTGCAAACATCCGGAAAGAATGGCCAATTTAGAACACCGAGGCATATAATCAGAATGATGGTGGAACTTGCAGAACCCAAATATGGAGATATCATTTTAGACCCTGCTTGCGGAACAGGAGGATTTTTGGTTAATGTTTATGAATATATCTTGGAGCAAAATAAGAAAAATGGAGTTAGCACATTAAAACCTAATCAAAAAGAAATTCTTGATACCAAATCAATTTATGGTTATGATATTGATGAAACAATGACTAGAATCGCTTTAATGAACTTGATGATGCATGGAATTCAGAAACCTAATATTGACAGATTAAATACTCTTGCAAAAGAAGGAGAAGATGAGATATCTAATGGAGAGTATGATTTAATTTTAGCAAATCCTCCGTTTAAAGGAAGTATAAACTTAGCTGAAATAAGTAATAGGTTTAGAGTTAAAACTAAAAAAACAGAAATCTTATTTTTAGAACTAATGTACCATGCTCTCTCTTCAAGTAGTGGAAGATGTGCGGTGATTGTTCCTGACGGCGTCTTATTTGGAAATTCTCATGCCCACAAAGAAATAAGAAAAAAGCTTTTGGAAGATTGCAGATTGGATGCAGTTATAAAAATGCCATCTGGAATTTTCAAACCTTATGCTGGAGTTTCAACTGCTGTCTTATTTTTTACAAAAGGAGAGCCAACAGAAAGGGTTTGGTTTTATGAAATGGAAAATGATGGTTTTAGCTTAGATGACAAAAGAACTCCAATAGATAAAAATGATATTCCAGATATTATTGAAAGATTTAAGAAAAGAAAAGAAGAGCCAAATAATGATAGAAAGAAAAAACACTTCTTTGTTCCAATCAAAGAGATTAAAGAGAAAGATTGGGATTTAACATTCAATAAATACAAAGAAGATGTCTATGAAGAGAAGAAGTATGATTCTCCAATCAGATATCTGGATAAAGTTGAAGATTTAGAGAAAGATATATTAGAGGGAGTTAGAGAATTAAAAACTAAAATTAAAAAAGAAAAACAGAATAATCCATATATGCAATTTAGCAAACAATTATAAAATAAAAATCCTATTCTTAAGCATGAACTTCAAGCAAAAACTAAAAGTCCTAAATCCTGAAATAAGAAAAAGTATGGAAACTTTAATTAAGGACTTGGAAAAGAACATAGATTATTTATACACAATCGCAACAATAGACGAGAAAACAGGGCTTTACAACAACAAATTCTTCAGCACCTTGTCAGAAATAGAAATAGCAAAAGCTAAAAGAGGCATGCCTTTAAGCTTATTAATAATTGACTTAGACAAGTTCAAAAGATTAAATGACACTTACGGGCATTTATTAGGCGACAAAGTTCTTGAACGCTTGGCAGTAGTTCTAAAAAAACAAGTCAGAAAATACGACATCATTTCAAGATTCGGCGGCGAAGAATTTTTTGTCCTCTTCCCTAATACAAATCTTGCAAAAGCAAAAAACGTTTCAAACAGAATCAGAAAAGCAGTTGAAGGCGACAAATTCATGAAAAAATACAGCGTAACAATGTCAGGCGGAGTATCGCAATTCAGAGAAAAAGACACAATAAAAAAAATAGTAGAGAGGGCGGACAAAGCTCTTTATAAGGCGAAGGAAAACGGCAGGAACAGGATTGAGATTGAATCTCGGTAAAATTATAAAATGAAACCCAAATCCAAAAATCCCCAAGTTATAATAATTTCAATCATAGCATTAATTTTCATAGTCCTGACATTCACAATTCATTGGCTCTTTATAATTCCGGCTGTTTTTCTTTGGTATTTGAATAGAAAGGAATTGGGGCTTGTCGTTAAGAAATAAATCAATCCATATGCAAATGCTCGTCCAGCCCCTTCTGCCCCCCGCCCTTATTGCTCCCAGAAGAGACCAAAACATCATCAATCCTTAATATCATCGTCGCAACTTCTGTCGCCGAGCTTATTGCCTGCGTTTTAACTTTGGCGGGCTCAACAATTCCTGCCGCAAAGCAGTCTTCTATTTTGTTTGTGAATAAGTTTATTCCATCTCTTATGGCTCCAGACGCGTGTTTTTGTTTTAATTCAGTAAGCACATTTATTGGATCAAGCCCTGCGTTTTCAGCAAGCGCTTCAGGTATTGATTCCAAAGCAGACGCAAATTCTTCAACAGCCAGCTGCTCCCTTCCGCCGAGGGTTCTTGCATATTCTCTTAATCTGCGCGCAACTTCAATTTCAACAGCCCCGCCGCCAGCAACAACGCGCCCGTCTTTCAGCGCCGCAGAAACATCGCCAAGACCATCTTTGATAGCTCGTTCTATTTCATCAAGTACGTGCTCTGTACTACCCCTTATCAGTAAAGTAACAGCTTTAGGATTTTTGCATCCCCGCACATAAGTCATTCCATCGTCGCCATTTTTAATCTCTTCAACTATTTCAGCAAAGCCCAAATCATTTTCATTTATTTCATTTAAGCTTGAAACAATCTTCCCCGAAGTTGCTCTTGACAGCTTTTCCATGTCTGATTTTGCAACTCTCCTGCACGCAAAAATTCCCGCCTTCGCTAAATAATACTGCGCCACGTCGTCAATTCCCTTCTGGCAAAAAACAACATTAGCACCAAGCTTGATTATTTTATTGGTCATTTCTTTCAAAGCAGATTCTTCAGATGCAATAAAATTCTGCAGTTGTTCGGGAGTTGAGACAGAAATCTTCGCCTCTGTTTCAGGGCTTCTGATTTCTATGGGAAAATCAACAAGAAGTATCTTTGCCTTGTCAATTTTTTTCGGCATTGCCTCGTTCGCAGATTCTTTATCCAAAACAATTCCGTGGATAAGTTCACTGTCTTCTATTGAATTTCCTTTTAATTTCTCAATCTTTATGTCATTCAAATCAAAAATTTTGTCGGAGCCGACCTGATTTACAGCATCCAATATAAGCCCTGCAAATTTTTCCCTCTGCCCTTCAGCGCCCTTGCCAGTCATCGCAGTCATCGCAATCTGCTTCAAAGTATTCTGATTGTCCACGGGAATAGAAATATCTTTCAAATAGTTTTTAGCTTTTTCAGCAGCAAGCCGGTACCCTTTTACAATAACTGTCGGGTGAATTTTTCTATCAAGCAATTTTTCAGCATTCTCCAGGAATTTGCCGGCAAGCATCGCAACCGTAGTTGTCCCGTCGCCGACTTCTTTTTCCTGCGTCTTTGCAATTTCAACAATCATCTTCGCAGCAGGATGGTCAATCTCCATTTCTTCTAAAATAGTAACCCCGTCATTCGTAACAATAATCCCGCCAGTAGAATCCACAAGCATTTTGTCCATCCCCTTAGGCCCAAGTGTCGTCTTCAAAACATCAGCAACAATCTTCGCCGCAAGAATATTATTTCTCTGCGCATCTCTCCCAAGTGTCCGCGAAACATTTTCAGGCAAAATATAAATCGGCTGCTTTTCACTCATGACATTAAGCTCAATGTTTATTATTTAAAGATATATTGTGTGTAGTGTAACAATCAAACCGCCCTAAACAGCTCCCTCCTCATAGAAGCGACTCTATTTTGATAACTTAAGACTTCATCAGTTATATCACCCCTTTCATAAGGATTAAGCAATAAAGAACCTCTCTCTAAATCTTCAAGTTTTTTGCCCAGGTAAGAAAGGAGTTTGTAATTAGCACATGGTTCAATTCCTAAAAATAATGAAACAGAAGTCAATTCTTCACCAATAAATGTTAATCCTTCAAGAATGCCTAAATACTTTTTAGAGTCTCTTCTCTTATATGCAATACAATCATCAATTCCATTGCTTATCATTTATTCATTTTAAAAAATTACTATTTAAATCTTTCAATATATCTCATCCCTGCAGTCAAGGCACAAATATTTTCCATCAACTTTCAAAAGCGTTGAAAAAGTATCGCACTCCTCGCACAGCCCTTCAATTTCATTGTTAGCATTTGATAGATTGCTTAATTTAACAGATTCTTCTTTTATTACTGCAAGCTCGCCTAATTGCGCGTAAAGCCCAGGGTCAACTCTCAATATATCTTTTAAAGTTACCATTCCAATAACTTCTCCCTTAGCCAAAACAGGCAGTCTCCTAAACCCAAATTGCTTCATTTTATTCAGCGCCTGTGAAATATCAGCAGAAGGTTTTATCACCGCAATTTTCCTCGTCGCAATTTCCATAACCGAAACATCTTTTAAATTTAACCCAGGTTTTTTAGTGACAGCCCACAATATATCGCGCGCAGTTATTATTCCAAGAAGCTTCTTCCCGCTTGTTATCAATAAGCTATTAACCTTTTTATTAATCATCTCTTTAGCGGCATTATGCAGGCTCTCGCCCGGCGTTATCGCCGCAAAGTTGCGGGTCATTATATCCCCTATAGCTATCCTCATTGTAATAGTTTTTAAGGGAATGATTTATATATAAGGATTTATGTGGTTTCGTAGTATGAATGATGCCAAGACAAAAACAACCCGCGATGCCTGCAGAGTTCACGGAGTTTCGTTAAATCCGTGCCTTGTTTACGAAAGAGGCAAGGTAACTTTTGGAGGCAAAACTCTTAATGTAATAAGAGACTTGCATTTAATGGGTTATGAAAATGCTGCAGCTTATCTTTTTGCAGGCGGAGAAAACGGGAGGCAATTAATTGATATTTTAAGAGAGCATAATATCCCGTTTGAGCACGAAGAAATTGAAGGGCAGACAATAGATGTTGGAATAGAAAGCCCGGGAAAATTAATTGTAAAAAAAGAAAATCCTTCAGTTTCTGACGAAAATATGGAAAATCTTGAGAGCAGGTTGCGGAGAAATGTTAAATCTGGTGATATTGTTTTAGTTGCGGGCTCGCTTCCAAGAAATGTTTCTGATAAAAAGTTTTATGAATTAATAAGTTATTTTAACAATGCTGGAGCAATATCTGTTTTTGACAGCTCCGATACAGAATCTTTTAAGTTGGCAATTGAAGCAAGCCCAAAGATTATCAAACCAAACAGAAAGGAGATATGCGATTACTTAAAATTAAAACAGTATCCGTCATCAAAATTAATTAAGGTTTTGTCTTCTAAGTTGAGAGAACTTCGCGATAGAAAAAATATTGAAACCATTCTCGTTTCTCTGGATAAAGATGGGGCAATTCTCTCAACAGAAGAAGGGGATTTTTATGCCTGCGGTCTTGATATCGGTATAAAATGCACTTTTGGCGCAGGAGATGCTTTGCTCGCAGGTTATCTTTTAGGTTGTCTTAAAGGACTTTCTCCAGAAGAGAGATTGCGCTTAGCCATTGCTTCCGCGAGTTCCCATATAGCCCATACATTATATCAAGGACTGGATTTTAAAGAAGTGCAGGAATTACAAAAAAAAGTTGAGATAGAGGAGTTAAAATGAGAATAATCAGATTAGAATCAGATGCAAACCCATTTTTAAAAATGGATGATATCCTAAGAGAGCCGGTAGATTGCAGCCCGATGAGAAAGAAGTTGGGAGCAGGATTCAGACCGACGGGGAAATTTTTTGACATGGACTATTTTGACAAGCCGAATGGAAAATCCGGATATCAATACTATAAAGGCCATAGTGGCTGGAAAAAAGCAGCTGATAAACTGATCTCTTTGTATTCGCCAAAAAGCGTTCTGGATTTTGGGTGCGCGAAAGGATTTTTAGTGCGGAGTTTATTAAAGAGAGGTGTTAAATCTTACGGAGTAGATATTTCTAATTATGTCTTAAGAAAAGCGCACCGCGATGTTAAAAAAAATTTAATCTTAATTCGTCCAGGAGAAAAACTAACTTTCTTTTCAGACAAATCTATTGACCTATGTGTTTCCCGCGGAGTTATTGAGCATATTCCTGAAGATATTTTAGATAAAGTAATCACAGAAATAATCAGAGTATCTCGCCGGCAATATCTTAATATAACCGGCGGGAACACAAAAAAAGAAATAAAATATGCCTTAAATTGTGATGCGTCGCATATGACTATCAAATCAGAAAAGTGGTGGATAAAAAGACTGTCAAAACTCGGTTTTGAAGGGGATTTGGTTCTTAATGTTGCTAAAGTTAAAAATATTGAGAAGGAAATAAAGCAGCTCTAAAATTTCTTTTTCTAAAAAATCTGCCACAGCAAGTTTTATATACAAATCTATCTACTTTACCCCAATGGTAGAAAAAGACCCAATAATAAAAGAGCAGGTGAAATATATGGGTGTGGTGGACTTTTCAGGAATCTATTCTTTCTTATTTGAGTGGATTAAAGGCGAAGACTACGGCATCATTGAAGACATTTACACCGAAAAAGTAAAAGGCGAAGCAAAAGACATAGATATAAAATGGACTGCCTCAAAAAAGCTGACAGACTATTTCAAAAGTTCTTTAGACATAAAATGGAGAATCCTCGGCATGAAGGATGTTGAAGTTGAAATAGACGGCAAAAAAAAGAACCTGAACAAAGTTGTAGAGCTTAGAATAGATATCAAGGGAGTATTAGAAAAAGATTATGACAACAAGTGGAACAAATCAGCGACGACAAAATTCTTTAAAGAGATATACCAAAAATATGTAATCCCTACAAGAACAGACAAGATGGAAGACAAAGTTGAGGCAATGGTAAAAGACTTTAAAGAAGAGGCAAAAGCTTTCTTAGAACTGGCAGGAAGAAGATAGTATTCAATAGAGAACTCTGAATAATTAGGTTTTTTCAAAGTTCTTGTTTGAGAAGTTTGTAGGTTTTCTGATTTTTGCAAACTTCTCAATAGTTATCAATCACCCCAACAATATTTATATACAAACCAGTTATAAAAAAAGTATGAAAAAATATTTTTTAACATTAATTATAATTTTACTTGCAATTCCATTAATAAATGCAGCAGACCTCAAAGTATCTCAAATAGAAAAACAAAATGTAATTATAAAAGAATTAGACAATAATGCAACATTCACGCTTTCAATAAAAAACAACGAAGACGCAGGAGATTATTTCAGGATTTATTCTTTAATCGGCGCAGCAATATTCCCCAAAGAGCCATTTTATATAAGTTCGGGTTCAGAAAAGTTGCTTGAAATCTTAATCAACCCGCACAGAGAAACAATCAGGGACATTGAAGGATTCTATTCTTTTGAATACCAGATTAAAGGGGAAAGGACAGGATATTTTAAAGATGATTTAACAATAAAAATAATAGGGCTCAATAAAACATTCCATATAAGACTTGAAGATATAACGATAGATTCAAAAGAAGCAAGGTTGAGAATAAACAACTTGGAAAAAATCAATCTGGAAAAAGTAAGCTTCAAAATTCCGTCGCAATTTTTTGACTTTTCAGAAACTCTTGATTTTACCTCCGAAGAAGAAAAAGCTTTCACAATCCCAATAAAAAGCTCAATAATAGACGAAGGAATAACAGCTGGAGAATACGAGGCGAAGGTTTTATTAAGCATAAACGAAAAAGAAGCGCAGCAGGTTATATCGTTCAACTATTTGGAAAAAGGAGAAATAGTATCCTCTTCTTCATCAGAGGGATTTATCGTTAGGAAAACAGAAATAACAAAATCCAATAAAGGAAACATACCAGTATTAACTTCAATAAATATAAGAAAAAATGCCCTTACAAGGTTGTTCACAACATCCTCTGAAAAGCCGACAAACGTAGAAAGAAAAGGCTTGTTCGTTGATTACTCCTGGGAGAAAGAAATTGGTGTAGGGGAATCTGAAACCATAACTGTAAAAACAAATTACACGATTCCCTTTATTCTTTTAATTATTATAATTGTTGCAGGCATAGGCGCAAAATTGTCCATTGCAAAAAAAGTCTCGCTAAAGAAAAGAGTCTCATTGGTAAAAACAAAAGGCGGCGAATTTGCATTAAGAATAAAACTAAGAATAAAGGCGAAAAAGCGCGTAACAAATCTTATAATCTCCGACAGGCTTCCAAGAATGACAAAATTATACGACAAAGCCGGATTCAAGCCGACAAAAATAGACGAGAAAAATAATAAGTTAATCTGGGAGATAGGAAACCTAAACTCCGGCGAAGAAAGAGTATTCACATATATAATCTACTCAAAAATAAATATAGTGGGAAACTTTGAGCTCCCGCTCGCTTCAGCTTCATATATTTTAGACGGAGAAACTCAACACATTTTTTCCAATAAAACTTCTTTTGCATCAGAAACTTCAGAGAGCGATTAGCCCATTTAGTTATAGCACTCCAATTTAGTCTTTCGGTTTTTTATTGGAGTGCTATTAGGGAACCAACACCGAAAGATTTAGTTGGTTCACTATATAATCCTACCGCAACTAATCAGTTACATTTCAGAATAAAAAGGTTTAAAAACAAAGCATCTATGAAATAAAAACTAAACGGAGGTAATTTCCATGAGTCGAAATGAAATAGAAGACAGCGAAAACGAAGAAAAAGCCGAAGACGATGAAGAAACTGACGAAGACGACGAAGAAGAAGAATCCGACGACGAGGATTACTAAACTCAAATAGGCTTTTAAATTATTTATTTTTATTTATAAACTTTGAAAATCGTTTTTGGACTGGGAATTTTCTTATTTTTTCCAAAAGAGGTGCAAAATGAAATGCAAGAATTGTAATGAAAGAGAAGCCGAGATAATGTGGTATGTTTATGAAATCTGCCGGGAATGTTTTGATTTGCTTAAAAAGAAATCCGGGGAGATTAAGGAAAAAAGACCTAAGAACAGCCATTAAATGCCCAGTTTTACTAAATTTACATTTACAAATCTTTATATATCAATTTTTCCAACAATAAATACCCCCGATAGCTCAACGGTAGAGCATCCGGCTGTAGAATGGCGCAGACATTTCCCCAATCGGGAAAAAGGATGAAGCGTAATCGGCATGTTTCCGCAAGGGAGCTTAGGTTATAGAACCCGGGTTACCCAAGTTCAACTCTTGGTCGGGGGATTTTTAGGATAAGATAAAAAAAGAAAAATGACCGAATTCGCAAAACGAACAGAAGAAGCTTACAAGAGGATTGAAGCAGGAGAATATATTTCTGTTGATTCAAAGGATGTTGTTGAAGAAATGGCTAAATGGTAAACCTCTCTTATTCGGAAGCCCCTAATCCTTGCTCCACCGCCAGCCTCAACTCCGTTCCATCATTCTCAAAAATCTCGCTTGCCAAATTTTTTTCATCAATAAAAACCAAAAATTTAAATAGTTATATAACTCTATATAACAATGATAAATAAAATATTGCACTATCCAAACTTAGAAACAGTCTTAATGGTAGAGGCATTTATTAGAAAACATGACGGGGAATTCAAGAAAAGAAAACTGTGGGAAAATCTCCCAAAGAAAACAATGTACCAGACATTTTGCATCATCATTGATTATTTGCTTTACTCAGGTAAAATATCAATTGACGCAGAAGGAAAAATAGGTTGGATATATTACCCGCAATCAGTAAACAAGTATATTTCATACAAACATTTGACATGGATACCTAAAAAATAAGATGAAACTTCCCTCAACAATAAAATTCGCAGATGAAAAGATAAAAGAGTCTTTTGAATGTCTTGAAACACAAAATCCAGCCCTTTTTAAAGTAATAAACCAAGCTTTATTAAATATAAAAGAAAACGCCTTTTGCGGGATACAAGTTCCAAAAAGATTAATCCCAAAAGAATATGTCCAAAAATACGGAGCGGCAAATATCTGGAAATATGATTTACCTAAAGGTTGGAGATTGCTTTACACCATTAGAAGAGGAGAGATCATTGTATTTAGCATAATATTAGAATGGCTTAACCATAAAGATTATGAAAGAAGATTTGGATATTAACGCTATTCCTCAACCAGCCTCAATTCCACCCGATTATTATTCTCAAAAATCTCGCTGACCAGATTATTTTCATCAACAACAAAAGATATTTCCTCTGAAGAGCGCGAGATTTTAAGATTTTCAACGCTAAGTATTTTCTTTACCCCAATGTCTATTTCATCAAGGTCATAATCTGTAGCAAGTTCATCATTAGAATAAATGCTCAAAGAAACTCCAGAAGCATCTTGAAGTCCCTGATTTATAACCTCAATATAAAAGTTTAGATATTTTCCAGATTTAGTAGCATTAACATAAACGATTTTTAAGTCCGGTGCACTCGCAGGTGTGTATAATTTATTTATATTGCTAATTATATCCTCATCAATAGTCTGCTCGCAATTCAGCGTCGGATAAAGAATGCTTTTAGGGTTGTTGTTATGGTCAAACCCTAATGCATGAAGAAGTTCATGAACCGCAATTTTTGTGTCCCTGCAGTTCTCGTCCCTAAATAACGAGATTTTTCCTTCTAAAATAACAGAATAAAGCGAAGTGTTTAAAATTTCAGACGGCCCGCCCTCCCCGGCAACAAAATGGTTTTTCTGCCCGGCTTCAGGCGCAATATCCGAGCACAAAATTCTTATATCAGGCGTATCCGACGGATAAAACTCCAGTATCGTCTTGCTCTCTAAAATTGAAAAAGCATCTTTGATAGACTCCGCTTTCTTTTCATCGCAGGCACTCTCAATTTTATAGCTTATTCTATTGCTCTTATACCTCATATTTTTATAAAACTGCTGGCTTGAATCATAAACAAGATTTTCAATAACACCATTGTTGTTTATATTCTTATCCCCGAAAGTGTACTTGATCTCTTCTGCCGGAAGATTAATATATAAATAATACAACGATGCTCCAAGCATAGCTAAAAGCAAAAGCAAAATTATTCCGCTTAAAACACATCCACCTTTGTTCATTTATTATATTAAACAGCATGATATATAAAAATAACTAATTCCAATAAAGATGAAACTCCTAAATGAACTTCCCAACCGCAGCAAGCTGCAGGGCATCTAAGCAAAATAAAAGGAAATGAATTTGTTAGCAGATTCAAAAATAGAAACTAAAACAAAAGATTTATATATACGTTTATATAATATAATATATGAATTTATATAATGGGAGCGAGATAATTCATTATCCCAGCTTAAGAACCATGTTAATGGTAGAAAGGACTTTGAGAAAAGCAGATACAATGATAGATCGGGAAGAATTAAAAAGAAGATTGCCATCTAAAATAATGCACCAAACATTAAATGTTATATTAGGATACCTAGAAGAAAAGGGGATGATAATTGATAGCCACAAAGGAGTTTTATGGATATACAACCCAAGCCCTAAATTAAGAAAGGCGATTCAAAACGCAAGAGAAATATAATGTTTCAAGGAAAAGAAGTTAGTGTAAGGCTTTCAGAAGAAGCAGATCGAGTTTATCAAGAATTAGACCAAATAGTTGGAGAAGAAAGATTAAAAGGGGTTGAGAGTTCTTTTCATCAGACTTTATTAAGAAGCATAAATAGAGTCAGCGATTTATTAAAACAAAACCCTTTTGCAGGTGACCAAGTCCAAAAAAGATTAATTCCTGATAAATATGTAAAAAAGTTTGATATTGATAATGTTTGGAGAATTGAATTAGCTGATAGGTAGAGGCTAATCTATACTATTACAGGAAATCAAATTGAGATAATTACATTCATTATGGACATCTTTAATCACAAAGATTATGACAAATTATTTGGATATAAACATTAATTTATCTAATAAATATTAATCAGAACCCTAAATTATAACCGCCTCACCCAATCTATCTTTATCTTTCTCGTCGTCGTAATCCGCAACAAGCCCTTCAGTAGTCAAGACCATTGCTGAAATACTCGCCGCAGTTTGAAGCGCATTCCTGACAACTTTAGTCGGATCTATAACTCCTGCAGATGCCAAATCTTCATAAACATCTTTCTTCGCATTATACCCGATTCCTTCCTTGCTTCCTTTAAGATGCGCAACAACTTCGGAGCCGTCTTTTCCTGCATTAATCGCAATCTGTCTTATAGGGCCTTCAAGCGCTTTCTTTACAATATTGACCCCAACAAGAATATCATTGTTTCCAACAAAATTTTCCAGTTCTCTTACAGCATAAAGCAAAGTCAATCCACCGCCGGCAATAACACCTTCTTCAATAGCTGCTCTTGTTGCGTGCAAAGCATCATCAATTCTCATTTTCTTTTCTTTCAATTCTGTTTCTGTTGCAGCCCCGACATTAATTACCGCAACACCGCCTTTTAATTTTCCAAGTCTTTTTCTTAAATCATCTTTTTTATATTCGCCGTCAGCAGATTCAGCATGCAATTCAATTTGCCTGACTCTTTTGTCTATTTCATTCTTCTCACCAAGCCCTTCAATAATTGTTGTCTCCTCTTTTGCAACTCTTACTTTTTTGGCAGACCCTAAATCTTGTAGTGTAACTTCTTCTAACTTATTATCAACATCTTTTGAGATTAATCTCCCGCCGGTTAATATTGCAATATCCTCTAAAATGTCTTTTTTATCGTCGCCAAATCCCGGAGCTTTCACAGCACAGACTTTTAAAGCACCGCGAATAATATTAATTACTAAAGTGGTCAATGCCTCGCCATCAACATCTTCTGCAATAATTATTAAAGGCCTTCCTTCATGCGAAACTAACTCTAAGAGAGGTACTATTTCTTTAATTGATGATAAAGTTTTGTCAGTAATTAAAATATAAGGGTTGTCGTAGCTCGCTTCCATTTTTTCGCTGTCAGTAACCATGTAAGGTGAAACATAACCTTTGTCAAACTGCATTCCTTCAACTAAATCAAGGCTTGTTTCCATGCTCTTCGCTTCTTCAACTGTTATGACCCCTTTGTTTCCAACTTTCTCCATAGCATCTGCAATAAGCCCCCCGATATATTCATCATTATTAGCAGAAATCGTCGCAACTTGAGTTATCTTCTCCTTGTCCTTAACTTCATGTGATTTATTTTTCAAAAAAGAAACAACTCTTTCAGTAGCCATTTCTATTCCCTTTTTAACTTCAATAGGATTTGCTCCTGCGGCAATATTCTTCAGCCCTTCAGTAACCATTAATTGAGCAAACAAAATTGCCGTTGTTGTTCCATCTCCCGCTTTGTCCTGCGTTTGCGAAGCAACTTCCTTGATTAATTTAGCACCGATATTTTCAAATTTATCTTTTAACTCTATTTCTTTTGCAATTGTAACGCCGTCGTTGGTTATTAGAGGACTTGAATGCTTATCCAAAACAATATTTCTTCCTTTAGGGCCGAGAGTGACCTTAACCGTGTTCGCAACTTTGTTTATCCCTCTAAGCAAAGCCTGCCTTGCGTTCTCGTCAAATATTATTTGTTTGCTCATTTTACAACCCCGCTCCATGAAGCTCTTTAAGCAATTCTAATCTTTCTTCTCTAGATACTCCACCTTCCATTCCATCAAATTCAGGAACATAATGATTTGAAAAGAAAATTCTGCCATCAGGATCAGGTATTGGAATAATAACCTCTATTTCTTCAATCTTTCTAACACAATAACTCTCTTCTTTCATTCTATAAGACATAATAGAATCATTAGAATTAAAACCTCCGCCAATAAACTCATGTGGCCATAACCTTGCAAGACCGTCATTTCTTCTGCCATGATAAACTACTTCTTGAAATTGCCCATTGTTTCCAACTACAAGAGCATATCTTTTTCCTTTAGTTAAATCGTTATCTTTTGCAATCATTTTAATTCTCCAGCCTCGCCGCTATGTCTTTAAAATCAACTATCAAAAATTTCTCGCCGTCAATTTCAAATTCTTCATGACTGTATCCTCCATAAATTACTCTGTCCCCTGTCTTTAAAGGAAGCGCACGCCCGTCATTAAAACTGCCGACTTCTTCAACAACGCCCTGTTTTTTGTCGTCGGACTTAGGCAAATAAATGCCCGATTTAGTTTTCTCCTCGCCCTTCACAGGTTTTAGGACAACTCTTTCTCCAATTGGTTTGATTTTCATAATTCCTCCAGATTCAATAATTATCTTGCAAGGTTTTGGTTTATAAGTTTTATTGTGGTGGAGTTTATAAATTGGAATTAACAAAACCACCTCCCCCAAAAACCCTATAAACCCCCTCCCCCCTATCTACCCATGAAAAAACCCCTATTAATCTTATTTACAATAATAGCCCTATTAGCAATTGCAATCTCCATATTTCTCTCCGTAACCCCAAAAAAGCCAGTAGAAAATGACAAAACAACAAACAATCAAAATATTCAAAGCGCAAATGCAAAAGAATTTACAATTACTGCGAAACAATGGGAGTTTGTCCCAAAAACAATAGAAGTCAATGAAGGCGACAGAGTTAAATTAATTATACAAAGCACCGACGTGGAGCACGGAATTTTTATTCAGGAGTACAACATTAACGAAAAAATAACTCCGGGGAAAACAACGACAATAGAATTCACAGCAGACAAAAAAGGAACATTCGCATTTTCATGTTCTGTATTCTGCGGAATTGACCACGGGAATATGAAAGGAAATTTAATAGTCAGTTAATTCTATAAATCTCCGTCTTTAAACAATACAATGAGAATAATAAAAGTCCCCGCCATAAACGGCTTAGGAAAAACAAAAGGCGCCGAATTAGCCCCAGATATAATCTACAAAGGCAAAGCACATAAAATCCCCGCAAACAAAGAAAACATAGAAGCCCAAACAGCCCTAATTTACAAGGAAGCAAAAAAACATCTCGCAAAAAACAAATGCCTTTTCATTGGAGGCGACCACTCAATATCTTTCCCGACGACAAAAGCATTTTTTGAAAAATATCCCAAAGGAAAACTAATTGTTTTTGACGCGCACCCAGACTGCATGCCCCCGATGAAAGAGCCGACGCATGAGGAATGGTTGAGAGGGATAATTGAAAATAGAAAGATTGATGGAAAAAATGTGCTATTGATTGGTGCAAGAGTCATAGAACCAGAAGAAAAAGAGTTTCTTATTAAAAAAAATGTGCAATTAATCTCAATTGAAGAAATCAAAAATGATTTATTAGATGTAATTAAAAAAATAAAAGACTTTGTTGGAAATAAAAAAATTTATCTCTCCTTTGACATAGATGTCTTTGATTCATCAATCGTCGAAGCAACAGGTTATCCTGTAAAACAAGGATTATTTGAAAATGAAGCAATGAATTTATTGGAGGTTATCATCAAAAATGCAGATGTAATTGCAGGAGATATTGTTGAAGTTAATCCTTTGATTGAAAAAGCTGGTAAAGATAAAACTATTTATTTGGCGAGGAAGATTGTTGGGATGTTTTCGAATAATTAATCTTCTAGTCCTATTTTCAACGGAATTTTTATATTGTACCTCATGAGTATCTTGTTTAAGATTTCAACTCTTTTTTTAAAGTCTAGAATTCCTATATCGGTTATCCTCTTTGTTTCAATATCTCTTGTTATGAAAATTCCCGGCTCAATTTCATCAGTTGTTCCTTCTTTAGCAGAGTCACCAAAAGATACTTCTATAAAATCTCCTTCATTATCGTAATAAATCTCGCATGTTTGGCTTTCTTCTTTCATTTTATCTTTTCTTCTAAGTATGATGTTATAACAAATCCATCGCCGTTTAAATACTTAACTACAACTAAAACAAAACGATTTGGTGCTTTCAGATGTTTATAATATTTATAGTAATAGACTTTGTTATAAAATCTTATTAATTTATCCGGGGTTATTAAAGTTTCTTTAATTTCTTCTAAATATTTTTCCATATAAGAATGCCTTCTCATCATATGTTCCCATTGAGTCAAAGTTAATCTTATTTTCCTGCCACTTTTGTCAACAACCTCAAAAATAACATTAGTCATAAATAAACTAAATCATTAATCTATAAAAATCTGCCCAGTACTCACCATCCAAACAAAAACATTTAAAACCCCCTCATTTAACTTTAATCTATGGAAAAAGTAAAACCTTTAGAATTAAAAGAAAATATTTCTGTGAAAGAATTAGTGGCGCAAATGAAAGAAGCCGGTTTTGGCGCGAGGAAAATCGGCAAGGCATCAGAAATCGCCGGCAAAATGTTCGCGGATAAAGAATGCAATGTTTTTATGGGCGTCGCGGGCGCAATGGTTCCTGCAGGAATGAAAAAAATAATTATCAATTTAATCAAAGAAAAAAAAATAAAAGTTCTTGTAACAACAGGCGCAAACCTTACTCATGATTTAGTTGAAGCGCTCGGCGAAAGTCATTATCACTGCGACACTTGGGACGATGAGGAATTCCACAAAAAAGGATTTGACAGAATGTATAATGTCCTGATGAAAAATAATGTTTACGAAAAAATAGAAGACTTCCTGAATGCTAATTGGGCGGTTTTCAAAGAAACAAAAACAATAAAAGAATTTTTAAGAAAAGTCGGTGAATTGCTGCCTGAAACAAATAGTATATTGAGGGCATGTTTTGAAAATGATGTCCAGCTTTATTGTCCTGCGCTCGCAGATTCAGGAATCGGATTGATGATATGGGGAAGAAAAGTCGCGGGAAAAGAAATTTCAATAGACGCATTTGAAGACATGAAAGAAATAATTGACTATGCATGGACGTCAAAAAAAACAGGCGTCATTTACGTCGGTGGCGGCACTCCAAAAAATTTCATTCAGCAGAGTCTGCAATTTTCAAAAGGCGCTGATTATGGAATCCAGATAACGACAGACAGGCCCGAAAGCGGCGGCAGTTCAGGCGCGCCATTGGAAGAAGGCAAAAGCTGGGGCAAACTCAAAGAAGGAACTCAAAGAGAAATTGACTTTGTTGATGTCAGCTGCGATGCTACTATTGCTTTGCCTTTGATATTTTGCAAATAATCCAATTACTGATTCAATTAAAGTCAAAATACACCTTTTTATTATTCAAATATTTCAGCAAATCAAAAATCACCGCAAATATAAAAGAAGTTAAAATTACAATAGCAATTCCATCCAACTTTATCGGCGCAGCTTCAAAGATTGTATTTAAAGGCGTATAAATTATAAGAATTGTTGCAATTAAAGATATTACAGAGGCATAAAACAAATAATGATTGACCATTAGACTTCTATTTAACAGCCCCTTTCTAAAAGACCTGAAATTAAAAGCAGAAACTATCTCCAGTCCAATTAAAGAAAACAATGCAGTTGTTCTCGCATATTTCGTATTCTTTTCAAGGATATTAAAGGTTGCGAAATACGACAACAAAACTAGAAAAGTCAGGAAAAAACCAGTAAAAACAAGAAGACCAACTAATTTTTTATTTAAGATTCCTGAATCTTTTCTTGGTGGTTCAAGCATAGCATCCTGCGATGATGAGTTTAGTCCAAGTGTTATTGCAGGAAGATTATCGGTAACAAGATTCATAAAAAGGATTTGCAAAGCAAGCAAAATAGGAATATCCCAACCAAAAAAAGGAGCAAGCATAACCCCGAAAAACAGAATAGATAATTCAGCAAAATTACATGAAAGCTGATATGTCGCGAATTTTCTGATGTTTTTAAAAATAGTTCTTCCTTCGCTAATAGCAGAAACAATTGTATTAAAATTGTCATCTTTCAAGGTTAAGTCAGCGACGGATCTTGAAACATCTGTTCCGTTTTTTCCCATAGCAATTCCTATGTGGGCTTCTTTAAGTGCCGGCGCGTCATTAACTCCGTCGCCGGTCATTGTTACAATCTCACCGTTTGACTTCAATGCATTGACAATTCTCAATTTGTGCTCCGGTCTTACTCTTGCAAAAATAGAAATGGAATTAACAATGCTGGGAAGTTCAGAATCAGTAATTCCGTCAAGCTCATACCCCTCCATAAGTTTTCCTTGTAAGCCGATTTCTTTAGCAACAGCCATCGCAGTTTCTTTATTATCTCCTGTAATCATCTTAACTTTAATTCCAGCTGTGTAGCATATGCTTATTGATTCCCTAACTCCCTCGCGCGCAGGGTCTTCAATTCCAACGAGCCCGACGAAAATTAACTCATCTTCAAAATTATTTTTATCAAAAGGATTTGCTTTTTTATATGCAAAAGCTACCGTTCTTAAAGAATGAGTAGTCATTGTTTTGTTTGAGTTTATTATTCTTTTTATTTCTTTTTCAGTCAGCTTAAAAATTCCATTTTTATTTTGAATGTATTTGCACTTCTTAATAACATATTCGGGGGCGCCCTTTGAATAAATTATTTTTTCTTTATTTATCCTGCACAAGACAGACATCATTTTTCTTTCAGAGCTGAAAGGAATTTCCTGCATTCTTTCAAATTTTATATTTTCTTTAAACAATCCCGCCTTTGCACCTAAAATTAAAAGAGCAGATTCTGTCGGAGATCCAATGGTTTTAAATTCCATATTATCTCCAGTTCTTCCAATAATTGCATCATTGCATAAAACAGAATTATTTATTAAAATTTTCAAAACCTGCTCTTTATCTAAATTTATTTTCTTATTATTATGCAAAAAATCGCCCTTACCTTCATAACCGGTTCCGGTAATATCAAAGTATGTATTGTCAGCAAAAATTTTTTTCGCAGTCATCTCGCCCTTTGTTATTGTTCCTGTTTTGTCAGCGCAGATTATAGTTGTTTCTCCAAGAGTTTCTATAGCAGACATTCTGTTAACAATGGCGTTTTGTTTAGCCATTTTGTATGCGCCCGAAGCCAGCGTGGTTATAAGAGCAACAGGAAATCCCTCGGGAAATGCTGAAACAGATAGAGCAATAACTAAAATCAATACATTTATCACAACCTCTTCATTTATCTGCGGGCTTCTTAACAGCATGAATGCACCAGTAAGCAAAGATATTGCAATTGCAATAATAACCATATACTTTGCGATATCATTTACTTTTTTTTGCAAAGGCAGTTCTTTTTCCGTCGTGGAAATAAGCCCCGCAATTTTTCCGAATTTAGTATTCATTCCTGTATGAATAACTTTTGCAATGCCTCTTCCATTAACAACATAAGTTCCCATAAAAACCATATTATCATCGGAATATTTCTTTTCACTTCCTGCATTTTTCTTTATTTCTTTTGATTCGCCTGTAAGCAAAGATTCATTAACAAATAATTCCATTTCTTCTAATAAAACGCAGTCTGCGGGAATCTTATCGCCGTTTCTCAAGATTAGAATATCTCCCGGAACAATATTTGAAGACATTATTTCCTGTTCTCTTTTGTCTCGGATTACAATTGAAACAGGCACAAGCATTTTTTTCAGAGCATTAATTGCTTTTTCTGCTCTGTATTCCTGAACAAACCCCACAGCCACGACCATTGAAACCACAGCAAGAATAGTATATGCTGTAACATCCTTTCCGACAAAAAAAGAAATAACCATCGCAGCAACAAGAAGATAGATTACAAAATTATTCTTTATCTGGCGCAGTAAAATTTTTAACGGCGTAGTTTTTGACACATCTTTAATTTCATTCAATCCATGTTTAGCAAGCCGCATTTCAGCTTCTTGTTTGGTCAATCCTCTTTCTTTAAGCATGATTATTTATAGCATTGTGGTTTATAAAATCTTTTTCAGAATAAATTAAATCATCTCTTCTTTCTTTTAGACCTAAACAACCTAATCAACTTCTTAACTTTAGAATCCTTACCCTTTCCGCTCGCATTTCTTCCCTTCTTAACAACTCCTCCACGTTTCTTAACAACTTTCTTTTTCTTATTCAATCTCTTAGAAACCTTTGTTGTTCTTCTTTTCTTTTCTTTCACCATCTTCTGAATAAAAAGCTGACACTGGACTCGGTGAAGCAGTGCCTTAAACATTAAACCAATCAATCTTAACCTACGGTTTTGTTTTAAAGGTTATCTACTTCGCTCCATAAGGAAGCTTAACAAGCACAGGTTTCGTATGAGGAGTTATAGTCCAGTCCTCAAATTAATGGCCGAATGCTTGGCAGAGGCTTATATGGCTGCATCCTTTTCAGGACAACCGAAATGTCCCGTCAGCTTTGATATAAATAGTTTAATTCATATATAAACATAATTGACCCCTATATAATTATAATCTTATTCAAGCCACTTATGCTTTTTTACAAATTCTAAATCATGCCACCAAGTCCCAAGCCCAATCCATCTACCTGCATGAACCACAATGAATCCAATCATCACTAAAAGATAAATAATGTGGTCATCTAAAAGGGGATTATTCTTCGGCGGAAGCACTGCAGTCCACATCAAGAAAAGCATCAAAGCCCCTGCGAGACTTGACAATCTTACAAAAATTCCCAGTATCAATCCGACGCCGACAAACAAAAGCCCAAGCATAAAAAGCCAGTCAACAAAAATATTTCCGGCAAGTCCCTGATAAAAAGAAGCTAATGGTCCTTTAACAGCGCCTGTCAAAAATCCATAAGTCGGGGAATTTCCTGCAAGCCACGATTTATCGGCTGGAGTTGAAAATCCGAGTCCAAAAAGTTTATCTAAAAAAGCCCAAAGAAAAATAGCTCCCAAAGCAATTCTAAGCACACCCCAAATTTCTTTGCTTAATTTCATTATCTCCTCTTTATTTTTTTAACATCCGTTTTTCTCTTGCCGCCCCATGCAGCAAATCCGATAGCAATCAAGTACAATATCAGCCCGATTTGTGGAATAATTATAGACAAGCTGAACCATCCAGGATAATTAAGTCTCTCAAAAATTCTCCAAGTTGCTATAACACACAAAACCATGAAAGCAATCCATCCTAAAAATGGAATAACTAATAAAAACACCCATGCCCAATGAAATCCTCCCAACTGCAAAATCATCGCCAAATTTGCAAACGGAATCCATGCAAGCCACGAATCTTTATACTTCAATTTTTCAGCAATTGTTTTCCACGCAGCGGCGAAGTAAATATAAACCGCAAGAAAAACCAAAACAGCGACGATAATTCCAATTGCAATAAGCCCGCCGACAATTCCGCCAAGCAAAAGTCCGCTTGCCGCCTCATTTAAGTTGTTTAAAACCATTATAAAAATAGGGGTTTTTTGTTTAAAAGCCTTGCGATGATTAATTATTTTTCCCCAATAGTCAAAACCCCAAACCCCCCAACTTTTTTCTGCCAAACATCCCTAAACCCAAGACCCAAAAAAATATTTTTTATCTCCGAAGCAGAATAAAACTTCTTATTCCCCGGCTCAAACAAATGAAATAAATAATTTAAAAATCCGAAGTCAAAGTCAATAACAACAAGTTTGCCATTTTTTTTCAAAACCTTAAGAAAATTTTTCATTGCAATTCCTGGCTTTGAATAATGATGGAAAGCATCAACGCTGAAAATATAATCAAAATAATTTTTCCTAAATTCAAATTTCTCAACGCTTGTCTTTTTTAAAACAACCTTTTTGACTTTTGAGCCTGCAATCTCAAGCATCTTGTCAGAAACATCAATCCCATAAAGTTTAATGTCTTTTCTTTTTTTGTGCATGTAAAAAAGCAAGTTTCCTGTCCCGCAACCGGCATCTAATATTCTTGCTCCTTTCCTAAATTTGCTTGTCCTAAAAACTTCGTCAAATATTTTGTTGTTCCAATTTCCTAAAAATGCATCATAATATTTTGAAAGCCAATTAAAGAACCATACATTCTGCCTTTCAAGTTTTTCAGTTTTCATTTTCCAAACTTCGCAATCTTCTTAACTTCTTCAACAAAAGTCCTCGCTTCTTCTTCAGTATTATATAAATAAAATGAAGCCCTCGCACACCCATTAATTTTGTGTTTGTTGAACCAGCTGTGAACACAATGCGCCCCGCTCCTTATCATAACCGCCCGCGATGAATCCAAGATTTTAGCGACGTCGTGCGAACTCATTCCAACTATATTAAAAGAAAAAACCCCCCCTCTTTTTTCGGCATCGGTAGGCCCAATAATTTCCAAGCCAGAAATATCTTTTAAACCATTAAAAACAATTTTCATTAATTTTTCTTCATGTTCAGAAATATTTTTCAGCCCAATTTTTTTCAAATATTTGCATGTTTCTCCAAGCCCAATAATCCCGGAGTAATTCTGCAATCCTGCTTCAAATTTTGCAGGAGATTTTTCAAACTCAAAGCCATCATAATTTGAGTCAACAACTGTTCCGCCTCCAACAGTTAAACCTTCAATTTTCTCAAGCAGTTCTTTCTTTCCGTAAAGAATTCCTGTGCCAGAAGGCCCGAGCATTTTGTGCCCTGAAAAAGCCAGAAAATCCACGCCCAATTTTGAAACATCAATTTCTTTGTGAGGAACACCCTGCGCTCCGTCTATTAAAACCAAGGCATTATTTGAATGTGCAATTTTAATAATCTCTTTAATAGGATTTTCAACGCCGTCTAAATTTGAAACCCAGACAATGGAAATTAATTTTGTCCTGCCTGAAAAGCACCTCTTAAAATTTTCAATATTAAAAGTTCCGTCTTTATTTGTTGCACAGACAACAATTTTAATTCTTGCTTTATCTTTTAATCTAAGCAGAGGAATTAAATTTGAATTATGCTCCTTGTCGCTTATTATAACTTCATCGCCATCTTTAAGATTAAGCCCGTTGATAACAAGGTTCAGTCCTTCAGTTGTATTCTTGGTAAAAATTATTTCTTCATCTTTCCCAGCGCAGATAAATTTCCTAATCTCTGTTCGTGCGGAGGCAATCTCGTCGCCGACCCTAACTCCAAACTTGTGATAACTTCTCCCGCTGCACGCAGGATATCCATTGTAATATTCGTTCATTTTATCAATAACCTGCCTCGGTTTTAAGCTCATGCACGCGCTGTCAAGGTAAATAATTGTGTTTTTTTGCAATACTGAAAAGTCATTTCTTATTTTATCAACGTCAAATTTTTTCCCAAATATCATCTTAACTCCAGTTCTTTGTTGATTATATTTTTAAAAGTTTTAAACGGCTTAGGCCCAACAATAACTTTATCGTTAATAAAAAATGTCGGAGTCCCGCTGACACCAGCCCTAAGCCCTATTGAGTTATCTCTCTTAACTTCGTCGCCGTATTTCTCGCTTTCAAAACACTCCATAAATTTAGATTCGTCAAGTCCGAGTTCGCCTGCAATTGAGATAAATAATTCATTGCTGAAAAGCCCCTGCATCGCAAAAAGTTTGTCATGATACTCTTTATATTTTCCCTGTTCAAGAGCGCAGTTTGACGCAAGCCCGGCTTCGTAGCTTAATTTATGCGTCGGCAAAATCATATTCTTAAACTGAAAGTTAACTCTGCCGTCATAATACTCAACAACTTCGCTGACAACACTTTCCGCTTTCTTTGTGTAAGGACATGTGAAGCAGCCGAATTCAATTATGGTTAATTCAGCATTTTCTGGTCCAATTATAGGGTCGTCTTCTTCAACAGAAGGCAAAATAACCTCGCCCAAATCTCCTGCATCTATCGTGGATATCCCGCTGTTAGTTCCGGTCGGATCAAGCAGGCAAAATCCTGTTGAGTCAGGACCATTGCAGTTTCCATAATTAATATAATTATAAATACCGACGGCGCTTGCGTACCCTGCCCATAAAAACAAGATTAAAATTACCCATGAGATTATTTTATAATTTTTATAAAAAAATCCGCCGATAAATGGAGAAAATTTCATAAGCTTTCCTGTAAAATCGCTTTTTATCCGGTCATCAAGTCCGCTGCGGCACTTTCTAAACGTAATTGTGTGAAACATACACTCAAGACTTTCAACAGCAAGCCGTCTATACCTCGCGCTAAATATCCCTAAAAAAAGGAAAATCGGCAAAGCAATCCAGCATAACACCATAAAAAAAGTAGGAAACAATTGTTTAATAATCTTGGGGTTTTGTGAGATTTATGGATCTAAAAAGAATCAGCGAATATGCAAGAATAACACCCTTGAGTGAAGAAGGAGTTAAAGAGCTATTGAAATTCAAAAACGCTGTAATGGGTGGAAACCCTATAACAGAATTTTATTTGAGCATAGCATTTGATAAAAAATTAAAAAGAGAATTAGTAAAATCAAACCCAGAATTAGCACAAAGAATCTTCTGTGTTTTTGAAGAGAAATTTGAATAATTGGATTTTTTCAAATTTCTCGCAAGAGAAGTTTGCAAGTTTTACGATTTTTGCAAACTTCTCTGAAGACAGGGAAATCGGCGAGATGTTTATAAGGTATTATAAAAAAAGTGAAGAATATCACAACTCGGCATAGAGGACTTTGAATAACCCCTTTCCTTCAAAGTCCTTCTTAGAGAATTTGGGCATTTCAGAGGGTTTTCCCAAATTCTCTATATTTTATTTCTGTTGTTTTAGGCGCACCAATTGAAAGAATAGCAAATAATCGCTGCGAAGATTTCAGAGTTGTTGACAATGAAATCAGAGGGATTTTCTATCGCAATTCAACCAGACATTATTATGAAGAATGAATCAAATAATATCAGCTCTGTTATTCACAAAATCTTCATAATCACTACTTCTATCTGTTCTTAAGACTCTTCCGTCGTCGCTTAGTATGGATATTTCAATCGCAGTTTCATAGACCCATTCAGCATTTGAAATATCCCTTGGAATGTAAAATACAGCTTTATCCTCTTCAAACCAGGGCTTCTCTCTTATCTCTTGGTATCTTGGAATTTTTACTTCAATTGTCTGTCCCGCTAATACAGGAGAATGCCCATAGAAAGCAACAGACCTCCTCTGACCTTTTTTATCGGAGGCAACACATAGCAATTTTTCAACTCCTAAAACTTCTGAGCCGCGAAGGTTTTCTACTACGACCTTATTAACTTGCAACCTTTCTGTAACCACAAGTTCATACAAAGGTTTAGACAATCTTTTTAATCTTTCAATTTTTTCAGCAGGAGATTCATTATCAGCATGGTCAAGCCAAGGAAGTCCTGTTCCATATTCTCCATATTCATCCTGTTTTTCATCAACCATAATCTCCCTAATAAATCAGAATATAAAAATCTTCTTGCAATCCAAAATATACATCAGATAATTCTCTTATTTTTAAAACTCTTTGTATTAATACTAAAATGGGGAAAGAGGGGGAGCGCGAATTATTCGTCGGGGTTGACGAGTCAAATCACGGGCGTTACCCAGAGATTTATGTTGCAGTTTTTTCAACTATTCATACAGACGCGGTGATTTATCCAAGCGTGAGATTTCACAAGAACAGAAGGTACCATACAACTATAAAAGACGAGCTTGAGAAAAGAGATTATTCTTTTCTTGTTTTTAACAAAGAAGATAAAGATTTTGCAAGAGACGACAGATTTTTAGGAGTTGTTGTCGCAAGTTTGATAATAGGACAGCAGCCCATTGTACAATCAAGCGCTGTCAAATTTTATATTGACGGCAAAATCTCTGCAAGAAAATACAATCCAATTGAAGAAATAATCAGGAGAGCGACAGGAATTGGAATAATAGAAATAAACTGCGGAAAAGATTATGACAGAAGAGTCCAGATTGTAAACCTTGCCGACGAAACAGCGCATTTGCTTTATAAGAAAACTCTGGAAAAAATCGCTTCGCATCCAAAGAAGAAAGTTTTGAGAAGAGATTTGCTTGATATATAGTGCACCAATTTAGTTCTTCGGTTTTTTATTGGTGCACTATTAGGGAACCAACACCGAAAGATTTAGTTGGTTCACTATATTATAAAATAAATTTAATCAAACATCAATCAACTTCCTGACAAAATCCTCCAACAAATGTTTTCCTTTCGCAAATTCAAGCGATTTATCCCTAAATTCTCTTGCTTTTTTTCTTGCATCATCAACGCCCAAACGAGTCACGGCAGTAATTAATTTTCTTTTCTCATCTACTTTTGCATCCTTGCCGGTAATTTCAGAGTCGCATTCAGCATCATTTATATCGTCAATAATTTGGTATGCGATTCCAATGTTTCTGCCAAAGTCCATTAAGTCCTCATTTCTTAAGTCTCTCGCGCCCAGCCCTCCAACTAAAGCAGCGAAAGCAGAAAGCTCCCCAGTTTTTTCAGAGTATCTTTTAAGAATACCCTCAAAAGTAATTCCGATATTATTTTCTAAATCCGAAGCTTGTCCGGAAATCATTTTTTGCATTGTCTTAGCAGAAATATTGTAAAGATAATCCTTATGTCTTGGAGGTAAAGGACAAGTAGCAATTACTGAATGTGCCTGTTCTTGAAGCCATAAAGCCGCAAGAGTAGTAAAAGCTTGGCCATAAACCAAATGACAAGTTTTTCTCCCCCTACGCATTTTTGCATTGTCCATACAAGGCAGGTCATCAACAATAAGACTCAATGTATGCACCAGTTCAGCAGCACAAGAAATCCTCGGCAGAGCAGGATAATTATCTCCAAAACTTTCGCCGATAATTAAACTTAAGATTGGCCTCCACCTGCTCGCTTTATCATCAATTAAAGAATATCTAATAGCCCTCTCAACAGGATTATCTCCCAATGGAACCAAAGTCTCAAGTGTCCTGTTAATTAATCCCTTTTTTTCTTCAACATATCTGTCAATATCCATAAAAAAACAAAAGCATTTCGTTTATAAGTATTTGTGTGCCCTGCAGATTCATTAAGGAAAAATTTAAAACCCCTGTGACAAATAGGTTGTCTTGTGGCAGGCAGATATTTATTGATTCCAAGAAGAGGCATCGCAATATTAGAATATAGAGAGTCCCCGATTAAAATTGAGCAGATAGAAATGCAGCTGCCAATAAGAACGAATTCAGGAGAGGCTTTATTTAAATTAAAGATTGAAGGAGAAACAAGACCATTGTCTATATTGAGAAGCCTTATCAGACGCCAGCTGCCAGAATATGGCGAGGGCATGCATTCTTTGTCTTTTACAGCTTATGACGAGGGGGTAGAAGGAGAGGGATGCGCAGATTTAACGCTGGGCCCAAAGGGAGCAGTATATGAAACAGCAAATCCTTATTTTGAGATAGGAAGAGGATTTGTGGCAAAGTCAACATGGACAACATACAATATCAGATTAAAAGGAAATGATAAAAAGGTGGGGAAAGAATTTTTACCGATGCGAAAGTTTCAGGAAGCTTTTGAAGCAATATTCCCGGAAGAGCGATCTGAAGAAGACGCCCTTGAACTTTGGGATTTTGATTTAATGGTCAATATGGTGGGAAAATCCTGCGATGTTAGAATTACTTATTCCGAGGATAGAACAATAAAATTATACACTCCATATAAAAAGTCAGACAGGAAGCCTAAAAAAGATAAATCCGCGGACAGAACTTTATTCTGCTGTTTAACAGACGGATTGTTTGAAATAAAATCGCTAAGAAAAAGCAAAGAAAAAACGCTTGAAGAGCTGACACAGGAAACATCTCAACAGAAAACCCCAAAGGATGAAGACAAAGAAGAAAAATAGTCTAATTCAACAAATTCAATCCATCACAACAATCCTTATTAATAAAAAATGCGTCATAAAAAAATGAAAAAACTAAGCACAATATTTATTTTGTCAGCAATTGTAATTGTATTAATCTCTGCGAGTGTTTCCGCGTATCACGCAGCATCTTCAAGGCAGTCAGAAACATTCGCCTATACAGAAGACATGAAAGGAAGAATCCGCGGCTTCACAATAACCCACACCTCATCAGATTCAGATAACTCTAATTGCGATTACTACGGAAGGTCATACGACGACATAAGATGCAGGAGGAACATGCGCTACTCTATGTACGACCCAGATTACAGAAGCTATTATTCGCAATACAACGAAGACAGGGCCATCAACCAGGCATTCCAAACATTCCAGCAAAACTCAAGAACAATTGACAGAAGCAGGTATTCTTATTTCTCTTACAGATATCCTTCTTATGGATATAGGTCTTATTGGTGATTATAAAAATGTTAGGAAGTTTCGCCAAGTTGTTTAAATCTATTCCACTCTTTTTTTAGATAATCTGCACCATATAAACAGCGATCCTCAAGAGAAAGATGCACGAGTTTCTTACATTCTATTTCTATTTTTTCAATAATCTTTAATATATTTTCAATTTCTTCAGAGGGAAGTATATCAAATGTTCTTGGCATGTCGTTCCGCATTATGTAAATTTTCTCATAAGTATAATAAAAGTCATACATCCCAATTAATGCGATTGCCAATGAAATTATAAAGATAATTATTAATCTTCTGCTGCTAATATTTAAAAGTATTAACGAAATTAAAATACATGACATGCTAAAAGCAAGCCAATAACCCGCAGAAATAAGCCCGCCTAATAACCAAAGGAATTCCCCATATTTTCCATATTTTATAACATAAGGAACTATAGAAACTATTGTTAAAATAAAATTCAGCAATATCGGAAGAATTATAATCCCAAAAAATAGTTTCTTGTTTTGCTGAAGTTGTTTTTTGACTTTTCTGCTCATAAAGTCTGTATAAGAGCCAGATAATTTTTCCGCATCCTCATCTTTATTCACAGAACTATATGTTAATGCTCCGATGATAAAAGCTGGAACAACTTTCCAAAGCCAATCGCCGATGCCTTCATACAAACTTTCAACAGAAAATATATACACAAGACTTAATACTAAAAGAGCAACGACAATGCCGAAGAAAATAGAATAAAGGGGGTTTGGACGCGAGGTATCCTTTTTCATAAATTCTTTAGTGATTAGAAATTTATAAATATATTACTCGGTGGGCTCAAAAACAATCAAAGATATTTTTCTTTCAGAAAGATTAGTGGTTAGCTTGAAGTCGCTTATGCGATAGATAGTCTCGCTTTCAGCAGATTATTCTATAATTTATTTTACCACTTGATAATTATACCCTATGCAAAGATTTTTATATTAAAAGATGTTACAAATTTTATGGTAATTGAACCTGCTAAGGAATACTTAATGGGCGAAAGAATAATGGGGCTTACCCGAGAAGGAAGAGTAACTCCACTGCGAAAAAAAGAAATAGAAAACATTGAAAATCTCTCAAATAAAGAACGTGCACTTCGTTTTAATGGATTTATGATAACTGATGAACAAGGAAAGATAGTATTTGAAGATAGAAAAAGATATGCCCAGCACTTTTTTCCATTGTCGGTTATAGACTATGCAAAAGCAATGTACAATTTTGAAAGGCATAACCAACCAATTCCAATTCTTTCTATAGATAGTCATGATGTTTTGAGGTGCGATTTCAGATGCCAAGACTGTTTGTCTGCTCATGGAACAAATTTTCCTGTAAAAAAATTTCCTAAAGGTAATTTTAAGATGGACTTGGAGACATATAAACAAATGTTGAAAGCAATTGCAGACTATTCCGAAAAAAGAGGCTTTAATGGAGTAAGATTCGAACAATCAGGGGAAGGGAACCCAGATTATTATAAACATAGAGGCGAGATATTAAAATATGCAAAAGAATTGGGAATGCAAAGCGTTTATGTTAGTACAGGCAGCAAAATAGATGATAATTTAAGAAAAGCATTAGTTGAAAACTCTTCTTTTATAAGAATTAGTTTTCCAGGTATTGGTGAAGCGTATAAACATTATTCTGGGCAAAGTGAATTTACATTCACAGATGCACTAAATGAGGTTGATAGAATCCTTGAGGAAAGAGTTAAACAAAGAAGAGAAAAAGACTTAATGATTGGCGCAAGAGTAGCATTACGTGCTGAACATAGCAACACTTATTTTAATTTTGCTAATAGACTAAAAGACTTGGGAATCGATTCCCTGCAGATTGTAAAAATACTTGTACCCGAAGGTAAAAAGCCTTCTGATTTTCCATTAAGTTCTAAAGATCTTTATGATCTGGAAGAAACTGAAAGTTTAGACGATGCTAATTTTAATGTAAGTATCCCTCATAGTTTAGACTTTATGGTTTATTCAAGAGAAATAGAAAATAGATCAGAATTTCCAACACAATGTTTTAGTGCAAGGTTTCAACCAGTTTTAGCTGGTAGAAGTTTATTTGTATGTACTATTAGCGATATAATGTACTCCCATAATTTAAGGCTCGGTACCTTTGCAAATGAGGATGGAGAGTTAGAAAGGTTTTTATCCGAAGAGAACTTGGGGAGAGTTACAAAAGGAATACCCCTTCAATGTATAAGTTGTTCAAATATATACGATAATATGTTGCTATTTTCATTACAAAATTTATTTAGAACAAATCCTCAAAAATTAAATTTTTATGAGATTATAAAATGAAAGAATATAAATTTAGGTGATTAGCCGTTTTTCGGACTAAACTCGCCTCCTTACACATATATCTAGCAAGAGTTTAAATAAATTTTCATTTCTGTAATTGAATCTGAACTCCATTTCTTTCAGATAAAAGGGATAATTAG
>Ga0209514_10000560_pt1 | contig 74657 bp, 147 predicted proteins | sample Subgrocontami58m_FD_187452 | JGI IMG/M metagenome (GOLD analysis project Ga0209514, IMG submission 187452) | Subsurface groundwater microbial communities from S. Glens Falls, New York, USA - GMW37 contaminated, 5.8 m (SPAdes) (version 3) | ecosystem: Environmental > Aquatic > Deep subsurface >... | reverse complement strand
TCCTGGCGCAAGCGCCCCCTCCCTGCTTTTGGGGAATGCGATCCGCTTCTCGAAGCCCCGCCGGCCAGAGGCCTTCGGGGAACACTCGCTTTGACAAAAGCCAAAGCCATTCGCAAAGCGGATCGCGGTGCCGGTTACTATATATCGCTTAAAATTCGCCATACGTTTATTAACGAGTAAATATACACCAAGAATTCTTTATTTCCAAATTTTTTATAAAATATTTTATTGTTTAAAAAAGATAAATAAAACCGCATCAATAGCACGTTCGGTAAGTTCAGATACCTCCAATGCTATCTTTATTGTGTTTCAAACAGTTATGTTTTTATATAAGGGGCGTAGTTTGGCTCGTGTTGGCTTTAAATAGGCCATTGGTGGTTGGGCCTATGGATGCTATAGGCTCCTTGTAACGGCCCATATTGTGGCAGTACATTAAAATAATGTCGGTGCAGAAATTCTTATCCCTAACCTTTTTTCAGCATATCTACACTGCTCTTCTGATAACTCGGATCCTATGTATTGCCGGCCCTCAATTACACATGCCTCTGCTGTTGTGCCGGTTCCCATGAAACTATCATAAACTACGGCGCCAGGCCTGGTATAAAGCAATATTAGGTTCCGGCAAAAGTCGCTGCTGAAAGTGGCCTTATTTAAATCATTGCTGCCATCGTTGTTTTTTGCCTCAATGAAGTTGAATTTATTCTCATAAAATTTCTGCCCTGTGCTTGCCGTACTACTAACCTCTTTATTCATAAAGAATGTTCCTAATTCCGTTTTTCTAGCGAAAACAAACACAAACTCACAAATTCTTGTTAATTTATTATGACTCGTGTTGTTTGGTATTGCGCAGTCCTTTTTCCATACAATAGTGTCGGCGGTTGTAAAATTGGTGCATTTAATTATTTCAGCCACAAACTTCCATATAAGGTCTGTGTTCTCGCTTGAATAACTAATGTTGTATAAAATACTTCCATTAGGCTTTAATATCTTATCATAACCATTAAATAGGGCCACGCTCCATTCTAAGTATTCGGCGTCTGTTTTGTTATCAAGGTGAACATCATATCTATTCTCGTAATTTTTAAAAGACCTTTCGTTCGTTCCTGTCCTGGCTGTATTATATGGTGGAGATGTAATTATGCAGTCAACGCTTTTTGTATCAATGTTCTGCATGGTAATGTTGCAGTCCTCGTTATATATTTTATTTAATTCCATATTTAAAACAAATTATTTAATACAGATTCCGGCGCATCACTTATGCGGCTCTGCTCCTCTGCATCGGCCACATACCCCTGTGTTGTTTGGATGTTGTGATGTCTCATTAATTGCTGAACCCTTTCTAATTTCACTCCGCTTGCCAACAACAGCGTTCCGAAGGTATTCCGGCAGCTGTGGGCTGTATATTCCTCTCCTGTAAGTCCAATGGCGTTTAAGCCGGTTCTTGCCGTAAGGCTTACTGTTTTTGTAGTAAGGCGAGTCCCCTTGCTTTTATTCGAAGATTCCGAAACAAAAAGAGGCTCCGATTTACTGTGCCATTGCCTAGATTCCAGATACTTTGTAAGTGGCTCAAAGGCAGGATCCTCAAGTAATACGAAATCAGTCTTGCTTGTCCGGCCTTTTCCATGAACCCATATCCTTCTCTTTCCGCCGACAATTGCTATATCCTCGATGTTGGCACGAACCACCTCTATTGTACGAAGGCCAGTCCGGAGCATAAGATTAATCATAGCGTAATCCCTTAGTGACTTTGGCTTGTAGTAGTTTAATAGGGCTGTGCATTCCTCTACGGTAAGAGCGTGTCTTTGGTGGGTTTTAGACTTTTCCGGAGAGCTAATCTTCTTAGCGATATCTTTTGGAATAATGTCCTCCTCATATAAATAGGCAAAAAACAATCGGACGGCTATAATATAGGCGCCAACGGTTAAATTACTTAGGCCTTGTTTGTCGTCGATTAAGTATTCTTTATAGTTTTTCAACTCGGCTTTTGTAATTTGCTGGATGTTTTTCTGCTTTACATATTCGCTGAATCTTTTAAGGGATTTCTTATACCTTTCTCTTGATGCAGGGCGGACATCGTGCTGATCCAAGAAGTCCTTAATGTAGTCCTCCAGTGTTTTTACCTTATGCAACTCCGGCATGTCATCGCCGGTTACGTGTATTATCTCGTCTCCTATCATAGTTTATCTAGTTCTTCTAAAACTTCATTTAAAAACTTTATTTCGTTTGAATATGCGCTTGTCGCCTTAAAATCTACCGTATTGGCGTAGTTTTTTAAGTACGTTGCTTTTAATCTTCCAATGGAGAAGTTTACGCATCGGATAGCCATATATTTAGCGTTTGGAGGATGTTGAATATCCATCTCTTCCATGTAATCATCGAACAATTGTTTTGCTACTTGGTCGGCTCTCATAACTTTTCTATTTCGGATTTAACTTCTTCCAAGAACTCTATCTTATTATCGCATTCACCAATGTACCACCAAGACTCATCGCTGTTGTTATCAAATTTAACGGCTAGTTCTTTAAGTAATTGTATTTGCTCATCAATACAAATTAAAACGCTAGTTTTAGTCTGCATAGAATCCGTCCTGTTATCTTCTTGTAACCACCCATTTAAAACTGGCTTTCTGCATCCATGTAATCCATAGAATTTACCATACAACTCTTTAGCCTTCTCTTTTGCTTCCATTATTTCATTTTTAAAACTTGTTCCTGTAATAATTCAATTGATTTTAGCAGTGCCTCTTTCTGAAGGTGGTTTGCAATATCGGACGTCATACTAACGGCAAGTTTACCATCCTTCTTAATTCCAAGACAAAAAACTATTGCAGCATCTTGAACTGTTAGAGAGGTTAGCATTTGTCCGCCCCATCTTTTATTTATTTCGTGTGCATTCATATCTTTAGTATTTAAACTCGTTTAGCGTCCACCGTATTTCATTAAAAGTGTTTTCAACTCTGTTTTCCATGATATAAGCCGTTGCATGATCTATGCATTCGGATAGGTCTTTCTTGCTTTCAAACCTTTTCTTTTTTTGAATAACGTAAACATAGTGCATGTTTCTTTTTGTCGAATAGCCCATGTTAAACGTGGCGCCGGCAGTCTCCTTCTGCAATCTTACTAGTTGGTCGTATTTATCAGTCATAAATTATTTTTTAATGTCTAAACCAATCTATGTATTGATCGGATAATGCATCTCCCCAGTTAATATAGTCTTGTTGTTCATCCTCGTTGTATTCTTCCTCTTCTTCCTTATCCAACTCTGCTTGATCCAAATTATATCCGGAAGGCTTATTGTTTCCTAGTTTTTTGCTTCTTTCTTTATGCGCCGCCCACCATTCCTTTTTATTAAGCCCATCAGTATAATCCGGAATAACTCCAATTTCCCAAGTCGAACTCTTTACTTTAACTGTGGCTGGCAGTCCTTTCCAATATATCTTACGGCCATCTTCTTTTGACGGCTCAAAGAAATTATAGCAATGCTCAGATAATATCGTTTGTAAATACTGAACTTTGGCAAATGCGAAGGTTGTGCCGAAAGTCCCAAAAGAATAAACCAACTTCCCATTACACCACATCTCGACGTTTGTATGGTTTCTGAAATCAGTCTCGCCCCATTTATGCTTTGTTGAGTTGGTTTGCTTTATTCGAATATCCCAAACTCTTCTTAAAATACCAACATCCCAAGGTTTAAAGGCTTCCGAATCGGATGGCGGAATAAGCCCTTCTGGCAATCTATCGTCGTGGTAAATCCACCAAGTTTTAGGCGTATCATTATATCCAGCATGCTCTTTGCCATCAATATCGTAAACATCGTAATAACTATCTCTAATCATTACCTCAAAAATCTTACGTGGTGTTTTTACTTTTGTTTCCATTGTTTATTTTTAGTTTATTAATACTCTTTACGTTGGGTAAGTCCGCTTACCGCTTACCATCCTTGTATAATTTTGCCAGTCCAAGATTGAGTTTGTCGTTCAAATTCTCCCATTTTATTCAATTTTTCCTGATACTCTTGCTCTCTTGTTATTTTATATTTTTTAGCTTCGGCCATTTCAGATTCATCTATTATTTTCAATTCCTCTCTTTTAGTCGCATTAACGAGTTTCGTTTTTGGGGTTATGTTTAGTAAATTAAATCCCCATGTATTAAATTGATTAATCCAATACGATTCCATTTCTTTTACATTTTCTTTTTCGCAATAATCTAATGCTTCAATTTCTGGAATACTGTTGTTTTGAGAAAGAGTATCTATCCATTCGTACATTAAAGCGTTTGTTGGACTACCTCTATGCTTGTCTAATCTTTTTTTCAAAGCGGCATTTAACGCATCGGCTAATACATCATTAATTGGTTTTGGTGGCGAGAAGCCGAATAATGAATGAATTTTTTTAAATTCATCTGTATAAGTGAATAATTTAGGATTAATATAGGATGTGTATCCTATGTATTTATATGTTTTAGATATTGGACAAAACAATGAATATACAATATAACTCACTTTCTCATTATCGTTTGTGTGCCTTTTCATTTGCTTTGTATTAAAGTACCATCTCTTAAATCGTCAACGAAATCTTGAGTGTAATCATCATCTTCAAAAGATCCGTTTGCCAAGTTATAGCAGTGGATGCAACAGGGATATTCCGGCGTTCCGTAATTATGCATACGGATATCCATCTCCTTGTGGCATTCAGTGCATTTTTCTATTGCGATGTTCTCGTACATTACTCTGCTTTTATTCCGTATTTAGTTAAAATTTCCTGTAGCTGCTCGTATGCTTCTGCCATTTCCTTTCGCCGGATGTCATCAAAAACCACGACGTCGTTATGAAAATAATCTATTTCCGCTTCCAATCTCGAAATAGCAAAGCAGTCTTTCGTGGCATCAAAAAACTGGTAATGATGCTCTATGGTTGAGCCTCTTGGATTATTTATTACATAATCTATTATCTGTTCCTGATAGCTTAGTTTCATTTCGCTAGTTCCTCCCGAACTCTTTTTTCTAAGTACTCCAACTCCTCCTTGATTTTCGGCATCATCCTTATCTCCCCTTCCATCTGCTTCATGCCGTGTATAACATTCGAGTGTGCATTATTCTCACTAAGATTAAACTTCCTCCCCATAGCCCTTATTCCCATATTAGGAAATATTTTTTTTGTAATATAGAATATCCTGTATCTGGCTCTTGGTAAATAACCAGCCCGACTCCGGCTTTTAATCTCTTCTAAAGTAAATCCGAACTCTTTACAAATTAGAGCTGTAGTCACATCCAATACTACATTTCCGTTAATTGTTTCAGGACTCTTTACCTTCGGGATTAGAATGTAATCCTGCTCGGCTATTTGAACCGCTTCTTCTAAACTCATAGTTCTTCTTCTAAATTATAATAGCGTTTAACATAAACTTCATCTGATTCATCTACGGTAAACTGATACTCATTTCCGCAAGCATGGCAATTTACAGTTTCGCCAACAAAAGGATCCACATCGCCATTCCCATCACAATCAAATTCATAATAAACCTTCCGCCCACAAGTACAGGAGAAGTCGCCTTCCGCTTTACATTGATATTCCGGCTCTACCTTAAATCCTTCTTCTGAATCCAACATTCCAGCCTCTCTTTCGTATTTCCGGACTGCCCGTATTTGTTCTTTGTTCCCAAACTCAAGTGGGACTTTTTTACCGTCTTTAAAAAGACCTTCTTTGGTTGCTAAATACTCATTACTCATCTTATTTTTGATTTTAACTCGTTGATTCTTTTAATAGCCGAGTCCATTGTAATTCCGAGTTCGTTTATTTTTTGATTGTTGCTGTTGTTAATTTCAATCAACTCATCCATTATTGCTATAAATGTACCTTCATTCATTAGCATTTGTTCGTGTCCTTTATAGTCTCGGATAAGAACCGCCCCGTTTTCAAACATTTGTTTAGCATCCATAGTTAATCTTCTTTATTGTTAATCTCTTTTGCTATTTCTAAAAGGGCATCTGCTATTTGTTGATTGCCATCTGCTATCGCATCTAATGCTGGCGATCCGTCTGGGCCATAACCTAACTGGATGGCTATTGCTTCTAATGCAGACGGACAGCCCTCCGATATAGCGAATGCGGATTTTATCAATTCACCAAGCCCCTGCATTTGCTCATCATGAATATCTCCGTTAATTACATATAAATCATTTTTTCGGATTAATTCTTTTACTTCGGCGGCTTTAATTACATCTGAAAGGGGCACTTCTGTTACTTTTGAAACGTTTTTTAAAATCTCAATGTAATCGATGAGATGATCGCTTCCTGTGTTTAGTGTTGGTCTTTCTTTTTGGTTAAATAATGTTCCCATGATTTTACTTCTTTTTAGTGTTTATTTTTTCAATCTTCGCATCGATTGCTTCTTGTAAATCCAAGTAATCATCCGTTCCGATTTGCATTTTTAATACTGCTAATTCTTCAGCCGAATTTGCCTTTTCGATTTCCTTTACCAACTTCTCCCTCTCCTCGTTTGTTTCTGTATATACAGCATCTACAAATGTGCTATCGTCCGGCGCCGCATCAGGAATAAACTCATCGATTGATTCGGCACGTTGTACGTCGATTGATTTTGGGCCATATTTAAGTAATGCCCTTAAAACAGTCTTGCAGCACATTTTGTCCTCGTCCGTCGTCCATGCGCTTCCTGATTTTCCGTAAGTCTTACTGTACTTCTTGGCATGATCCAAAACTTCCTGTTTGGTCATATATAAAGTCTTTTGAAAACCCGACACAAGCTCTATATAGGCTGCATACCCTATTACTTCTTTACTTGTTTTACTGAAGTCAAACTTAAAGCCAGTTAAAGGATTTGATTCAATAAGCTGTCCTTTAAAGATTGGTGTTGCGGAAATGTTTTTGTATTGACCTGAACGCTGGCAAAGTTCAATCAGCCCAAGGTATCCGATTATAAAAACGGCTTTTACTGTTTTGCTTTTGTCTGGGTTCGTTATATTAAAAGGTACTAAATGAGCGTGGCCAATCGCTGGATTTAAAGATAAGTCCAGGGAGGCAGCAGTCATTATCCCTGCATATACCGACATTGGATCGGCTTTCGCAAGTAATCCGTTAGATACTATCTGAAGGGCGGAGGATACAAATCCTGCGGCTTTTTTACCCATCATTTTTTGAATTTTACTTTGCACATCTTCGCGATCCATTATGGATTTGATTGTAAGTGCCGGCTTTGCTTGTGTTTTCGTTTCCATGTATATATTTATTTTTTAGTTATTTCCTGTGGTTTAAATTTCTCCCAACACCTATTAATGGCTTCCTGAATAGATAATCCGGCCTCTAAATGTTTTCCAAACTCCTCAAAATACTCGTTTTTTTTATTATCCGCCATATAAGACATCCTATAATGGTTGGTTTCAATTATGGTTTTATATTGCTGCGATTCCATTTTACAAGTCTCCTTCTGCTGCTCTAATTAATAATGCGAAGTTGTAAACTATCTCCTCCCATCCGTGAGTGAATAATAAAAATAATATAGGAAAACAGTCTAGCCAATGCAACTCCTCATTGGTTAGATACTTCTTTTTAAGTTTATTAAACTCCTTATCTGTGTATGTTTTCATTAGCTTAAAAGTCTATTAGTAATTGCGACGTATCCAGAATTGAGATCTGAATGTGCATAGTAAAATAAAAGCGACATAAACTTTTAACCATCATATTCTGGACTTAGTTTATAGTTAGGAAAACTGCCCGTTACCAGTTTACTCTCTGCCAACATTATCTTTCCACAGTTCTCCGATTCAAAATCGTGGACGTTTATTTTGTAATCATTCAGCCGGAACCTAAGAACATCGTAAGGTATATTGTACTCGTCACTTAAATTCATAATGGTTACTCCGCCTCGGTACTTTTCGATTATAGAGTTCATTAAGGATTTTGGGATTATGATTTTCTCGTCGGTCATAACATTATACTATTTAAAAATTTGGTGATTTGATATTTGCTGATTTTTGTTTTTCGTTTCAGGTACGATTCAACATCGCCATTCTTTACGCAGTCCTCGCAGTAAAAGCCGTTGCCGGTTGGACAAGGGGCCAAGTCTATTACGTCCTTTTTAATGGCACATAAATCGCAAGACCTCTCTGAGGTTAAAATCTCGGAGATTCCGGCTTGGTTGTTATGGGGTGTGTTTTCCAAAAACATTATTTTTGTTTTCTAATTAGGTTTTCTTTTTTTGCTTTTGCTTGTAAAATTCTTAAGTACAAAGTCCAATCAAAATGATCCCAAAACATTGTCTTTAAATAGTCGTTCATATTTTTTAGTTTAAGTTTTCCATTTTAATAATTTCGCTTGTAGGAACGCTGCCGGTAATTCCCAAATACCAATCGCAGAGTAAAACCATATCGTTAGCATTCGTGCCGATAAGTATTTGGCCATGCTCCTCTTCTTCCCTTATGAAATCCAACTTTGTCATATCTTATTAAACATTTTCAGATTTTAGTTTTGCTTCATGCTTATTAAAGAACTCGCTTAGTTTTTCGAATACAGTAATCGTCATTTCTCCGGTATCCAATGCTTTTATAATGGTTGGCCGAGATAGTCCTGTTTCGGATTCAATTTTCTTAATAATCCCCCACTCCCGTAGCTTCTTCCACCTTTTTTTCGTTTCAACTTCTAATATCATTTTATATTGGTTTTCGTTAAACTTTACACAAATATACATCCGTTTTTACAAATAGCAATACAAATCGCTATAAGAATAGTGTAAATAGTTGGTAAAGTTGGCTAACTTCTTGATAATCAGCCATAGAATTTTATCGGGTTGGGTAATTTTACTTACTTGAACCGCTGGAATAATAAAAGCCCACATATAAGTGGGCTTTTACCAGCGTTGCAGCGCTTATGGAATATAAAATGATTGTGAGATAAATATACAACTATTTTATATACAAAAAACAAAACCCCCAACATATAATGCTAGGGGTAATGCGCTTATGCGGCAATTTTCATTTCCACACGTGGTGCTTCTGCCTTTGGCACGAAAGCAATCACTTTTGCTTCTTTTTTGTCTTTTACGACTTAGAAATTCTCATTGCAGACTTCTTGTTTACTGTCAAAACCGAGCGAGCCCAATAAAACCAACCGATAGCCGGACGTAATAACACCCTTTATTTTCTATCGGTTCTTCTCGGCGAAGAGAGTGGACTCGGAGGGATTCGAACCCTCGTCCAAATAAACTCATTATACAAATATTTTAAAGAACTAATCCTTAATACGAATTTCCGAAGCAAATATAATACTATTTCCGTACCCATTTCGTACTATCTTTTATTCACAATCCAATGTGTACATCTTTTTAATAAGGAATATTGTAATTATTTGTTGGTTTAAATAAAAGGTAGTAATATTGCCAATAGTTAACGGTAAAAAATTATTCTTAATGTTCGGAAAATTCAAAACAAACTAGCTAAAAATAACTCAACTGAAGGGGGAATAACTCGTATTGCCGAACAGTACGTTACCGGTTCCCCCCGATGTTGAGCCCCAATTAAAATGACTTACTCTGAAAAATTAAAAGATCCTCGCTGGCAGAAAAAGCGATTAGAAATTCTTAATAGAGATAATTTTAGCTGTTGGTATTGTGGAGATAGTAAATCAACCCTTCATGTTCATCACGAAATGTATTTTAGTGGAGATGAGCCCTGGGAAACTCCAGATGAGTGTTTATCTACTGTATGTGAAGATTGCCATGATTTTTTACATATAAAATTTAGTCCAATAGAGAAGTTTTTAATATCTGCTGTTTGGAATAGAGATGGTAAAGAAATGGTTGGTAAATGGAAGGAAATACTTAGGAGAATTAAAATTAATGTAGATAAAACAGGAGATATTAATGGGTAAATTGCCTTATATACCTATTTATATAGGCGACTGGGAGCAGGACACTAATTGTATTAGTATTGAGGCTGAAGGCGCCCTTATTAAATTAATATTTAAATTATGGAAAAGTCCAACTAAAGGTTTGCTTTCGATTAGCTTTCAGCAAATTGCATTTTTGCTTAAAAAAAGCGAGGATAATGCGGTTAAAATTATACAAGAATTGAAGGATAATGATGTATTAGATATAGAGTTTTTACCAGATAAAAAGATTAAAATAGAAAGTAGAAGAATGCTTAAAGAAGCCTTAAAATCAAAGACTTATAGTGAAAATGGGGCTAAGGGAGGGAGGGGTAATAAGAAGAATAAAAAGCAAAACAAAAGCAAAACAAAAGCAAAATTAAAGCCAAACACTGAAGATGAAGATGAAAATGAAAGTATAAGTAAGTATATAAAGCCTTCCGAAATTGAATTTTTAGAATACTGTAAAAAATCAATTCCAGACGAGTATCAGGGATTAGAGTTTAGTTTAAAAGCAAAATACCAACAGTGGGTTCAGGATGAATGGAATGATGGGTTTGGAAATAAAATAAAAAATTGGAAAACAAAAATACTAAACACAATACCTCATTTAAAAAACAATCAAAACGGAAAGCACTCAACACAGACCACAACCGCAGTCGCACCAGCCTCATTTAAACCCTTTAAAAACAAATAGAAAAGCCACTTTAAGCCATGAACGAACAAAAAACAAGGAAACGTACCATAATAGCCACTGGAACGCCTATAAGCGAGATTGGCAAACTTCCACCCCAATCAGTAGAACTTGAAGAGGCTGTATTAGGAGCAGTACTTCTTGAGAAAGAAGGTTTAAGTGTAGTTATTGATATATTAACCCCCGCAAGTTTTTATAAAGAACAAAACGGAAAGGTATTTAATGCGATAGTTAATTTATTTAAAATAAACAGTCCTATTGATATTCTAACAGTTACCCAAGAGCTTAAAAGAACAGGGGAGCTTGAGTTTGTTGGTGGATCCTATTACGTTTCACAACTAACAAATAGAATAGCATCTTCTGCTAATATTGAATTCCACGCTAGAATTGTGGCTCAGAAGTTTATACAAAGAGAATTAATACGAATAGGAACTGCAACAATAAAGTCTGCTTATGAAGAAGGCACAGACTGCTTTGATTTACTTGAGGAGCATGAAAAGGAAATAACAGGAATAGTTTCTGGGTTTAACACTTCGAAAGGTGTAAAATCAAGTACACTATACTCGCTGTTACTAGAAAGGAATAAGCAAATTAGAGAAAACCCAAATATAGTAATTGGAGTTGAAACAGGGTTTGTTGAATTTAATAAACTAATGAGGGGTTGGCAAAAATCAGATTTAATTATTTTAGCCGCCCGCCCAGGACAGGGCAAAACAGCACTCGCTCTTTGTTTAGCAAAAAACGCAGTGTTGTCCGGAAGCCCAACCGCTATTTTTAGCATGGAGATGTCGGCAGAACAACTTTATATAAGAATGGCCGCACAAGAGACCGAAATACCACACGAGTTGGTTAAAAACGGAATGGATGATGACACAGAAAAACTATTTAAAAGAGATATGCAGATTTTAAAAGATGCACCTCTTTTTATAGATGATTCTGGAGGATTAAGTATTTTTGAATTACGAAACAAGGCAAGGAAATTAAAAAGAGAGGAGAATATAAGCCTTATAATAATAGATTACCTTCAGTTAATGTCTGGAACCGGCAAAGAAGGAAATAGAGAGCAAGAGATAAGTGTTATTAGTAGGGGGATAAAATCACTTGCAAAAGAATTAGAAATCCCAATTATAGCATTGTCGCAGTTAAGTAGGGCCGTTGAATTGCGCCCCGATAAACGCCCACAGCTTTCCGATTTAAGAGATAGTGGAAGTATAGAACAGGATGCGGATATGGTATTCTTTATTTATAACCCATCATCCTATGGCATAACACAAGATGCTGAAGGAAACTCAACACAAGGCATTGTTCAAATTATAAATGCAAAAAACAGGCACGGGGCCACAAAAGAAATATACCTTAAATGGATTGGAGAGTTAATGAAATTTAAAAATCAATACGAGCAGGCCGTAATAGAATCTCCAGAACCAATAAAACAATTAGAAAGCAATAATGATTTTTTAAACCAAATAGAATGACAAAAGAAAACCTATACACGAAAGACCACATCAGAACTTTTACCGGAAAATATATAAATGTATTTGACCCGAAGCTGGAAACAATAGACATCTTAGATATAGCACATAGTCTTTCCCAACAATGCAGATTTGCGGGCCACCTTCCAAGATTTTACTCTGTAGCACAGCATTCCGTAATGGTAATGAGGTATATGGAAAATGAGGAATTAAAACTTCAAGCCCTATTACATGATGCGTCAGAAAGTTTTTTAATGGATATCCCAAAGCCTATAAAAGCAAATATGCCGGAATATAAAAACATCGAGGAGAATTTAATGCATAAAATAGCCGAGAAGTTTGGTTTCGATTGGCCAATGCATGAGAAGGTAAAACATGCCGATGTGATGCTTTTGGAATTTGAATGGGAGACTATAATGATTAAGAACGATCCAAAAACGGAGTGTTGGGATAGGGGTTATGCGAAAAACACATTCTTGCAAGAATTTGAAAAACTAACTAAAAAATTAAAATAAGTCCCAAAACAATAAGCACTGTTTCTAAAACCGAAACTCCTCCACCAACAATAGCCATCCGCCTATTCCGGACAGTTTTTATTTTATACTTATCCACAGCATCCGAAAGTGTATCTATCTTATGTACGTAAATAGCCTCTTTTTCGCCCATTTTAGCCTCTACGTCGCGAGATTTCGCCAAGTCCGACTCTAGGGACGCATTATTGGTTTTTAAGTCAAATATAGCCTCTTTTAACCGAGTGGTATCTTTAGCCATCGCTTGCCTATCAATAACTGCTCCTGCATAGAACCGGTATTCATTGGGGGTAAGGCAAATTACCTCACCAGCCTGGCTATAAGCCGTTAACTTTCCGAATAGAATCACGGATACGAATAAGCTCCGAATCTGGAATTTTATATAACTTCTTTTTTTCATTATTTGCTTTTTGGCGATCCGTTCTTATACTATCAAAACGAGAGTTAATGTTTGAGTCCCTAACTGCCCTTTCTTTGGCTGATAGCTCCATTTCTTTTTTAAGGACTGTAATTTCAGAATCTAGCCTTAAAATTCTGGGATCTACCGTTCTTTCAATCGGCGCCGGCTTTTTGGTTACAAAGTCATACAGCCGAACTAATATAAAAACACCAACAATAATTAGTGTGTATTTTAAAACTTCCTTCCGCATTATTTCAGTGAGTCTGTTTTTAATGAATCCACAATGGAAGTTTCTGTTTTTACAGAAACACAATCTTGATTTTCTTTATCGCACCTATTTATTCCATAACAAATAAATCCAAGTCCTATAAATACAAATAAAAATTTCATTGATTTCATGTTTTATGGCTTTAACTCGTCCTTATTTATATGCTCGAAATAGAAACACGCCAGAATAGCATCTACAACACATCCTCCAATTGCAAAATAAAGGGCATTAGTAGAGTTTGACTCATACCAAACAGTCCCAACAACGGCTGCAGATATAGATTTAAAAACAGTTTGTAATTTCACAACCTCCGATTGGCTATCGGAGAAGATGTTGAAAATTGAAAAATGAACTTTATACTTTTTCATTCTATTTTGTTTTTTTTGATTTATACCACTCTATAAGTTTAATTAAATTTAGCACGATAACTAACATAACAGAGATAACCGTAAGGGTTCTAAAAAACCAAATATAAATTACATCAGCACTTAGCGTCTGCATCCAATGAAACAATCCGCTGAATAAAAGAAATAGTATTGTAAGTTTATTGTTTGTACTTACACTAAAGTCGGCATCGTGTGTGTGTATATCCATAAGAGTTCTATTCAGTTTCTTCTGTTTTAAATTCCGGTATAATTATTCCGTTAAATGCCTCTTTCTCCTCGTCCGTTAATCCCCACTCTCCTTCTGTAATTCTTGCGTGTATTTCAATTTCAGAAATAACAAGCTCTTTGATTTTTTTATTTACCTCTTTTTGTTTTTCAGGAGTAAACTGGTATCCGCCTTTCGCATCTAAAATCATAACCTTCGTTTTTTCATCTACAGCACAATTATCGATGTATATATTGTTTTGTAATTCTGTAAACTCCTCGAATGCTTTTTTCCCTTGCTTAACTATGTTTTTCATATTAGCCACAAGTTTCGTCTGCTCTTTGTTTGTAAATTCGCCGGCAGATACAGGGTGGCCATCTTTAAAAACAGCTGGAGTAAAGTACCCGTTTTTAACTAGGTAGTTTGTTGCCATTTTATCAAATTCTTGAAGTTTTTTATAGGTAATTTTCTTTTTCATAGATTCAATCTATTTATACAAATATATAAATAATTTTTTAAGTAAAGTTTAATACATAAGTCCAATAATACGTAGTCCCATCATAATATGCGGTTAGTATATCTATTGCATTGGCTGTTGGGGTAAGGGTTACTGCCCCAGCCCCACCATTAACAACCTTGCTTGGCGATGGGAGCGAGAGTGTTCTTGATCCGGTTGAATCTTGCGAAACTCGTATTGTATAAAAACAACCAGCTAATGGGTTTAGTATTGATAATACTCTGTTTCCAGTTAATGTCACTGAGGCATTCATGCCAGATTCTGTGTCCCAAGATATAGTTGCTCCGTCTGTAAGTGGCTGAACCGCCCCATCAGAGAGTAAGTTATAAAAACTATCTGCTAAATCCTCAACATCTCCCCTTGTCGAGTTTCTTAACGCTGTATCAAATCCTTGCCGAGTTCTTCTCATAATTTATTTATTTTATACTAAACTTCCTATAGATGATGTGCAGTCGGATGCTATTAATGCGTGGCCAGCTGTGTTTTCATGTGTTCCATCTCCGCTATTGTATGCGGCATTTAATCCAGTTCCAACAGCAGCTTTTAAATTAGTAAATGTGTTGACTACATTTAAATAAGTTGAGCTTAACCAGCTGTTCCACGTTGTATAATCATAACCATTTCTCGGCGGAGTCATACAATGCCACACTGTGATACCGCCGGCTATAAGCTGAGTTACTATACTTTGGTAATTGGTCTGCACTGTGCCTATTGCCACGCCGCCAGCTAGGTCGTTCCCTCCAATCATTAAAACAACAAACTTAGGCTTAAATAAAAGCAATTCCGGTATATTGTCCAGTACAGATGTTGTTCTGTCTCCTGGGCCACCACACGAATAGTTTTTTTTAAGAGAGCTTCCAAAGAATAAAGTAGTCCATCTGTTCGTGTAGGATAAAGCATAAACACCCCTAGTTATACTATCTCCCCTTGTAATTATATTGCAGTTTTTATAATAAGCTGTGCTAACTGTAAAGGAGTGAAGCGTTATTTGCCCAACGAATGGGAAAATAGCGAAGTAGCATGTGGGTGGCGATCCGACAGTAATCTGATACGCCTCTGTAAATGTATAGGAGTGGCTTACGCTGTTGGGATTAGTTAAATTTGTAACTGTAGCTGTTATTTTTTGTCCATTTGTGGTATCTGCCGACCTAGTAACAGTAAGAGTACACTCATCATTTAGTGCTGCCGTTAGTGCCGTTGAGGATATTGTAGTGGCGGTTGTTGCGCCAGCCATATAAAAATACAGCTTTTTATTTCCAGCGCCACTATTTGTGTTAAACTGAACTAGATACCAATAGTTAGAATACCAATTTGCAGTCGACTTAACACCAATAGCAAAGCCGGTACTCGTTGCGCTTGTTTCTGTTATTTTAAAAGGAACTGTAATTGTCCAATCCTCAAGACAAGTCCCACCATATCCAGTGTATAATAAGTAATCGCTATTAAGCTGATATCCGCCTCCAACCGACCTATTTAAAAGCAAATCCCCCCCACTAACTGTAATTGTAGTATTTGGATTTGTTGCTGTCCAGTTGGAGCTTAATGCTGCGCCAGAAAATGAATCATTAATTAGATTACCAATAGGCAATGGAATATTAACGGGTGTAGATCTTATAAATCCTATTGCCATAATTAGTTTTGCACATTTTATTATTTTTAAACCGTTGCTATAAGTCCAGTTGCCTCGATTCTTGATATAAGAGCGTTTATAGCCGTCCTTGCCTCGGCATCTATAATTGCCCCACCAGAAGCATCCGCTATGCTTGCCCCCTGAACAATAGGCGTGGCGTTATAAAAAGCTAATTTTTGCGATGTCGCTGTGCCTATTTTTGTTCCTGTTGTGGTTCCAAACGCTATATCTTTAGCATCCACAGCCGTTAATATGCCGCCGGATGTTATGCTCCATTGTTGTGTATTATTTGTCCAAAAAGACAATTGTGTGTTAGAAAAAGTACCAAGGTTCATTCCGGCAGTACAGGTTGTTAATACAACACCAGTACTAGCCACAAGCATTCCTGACGTAGTATAACCTGCGCTTAATGAGCGCATACTTGTATTGGTTGTCCCATTATCCGCCGTTACTGCATTCATAGCAAAAGCGGCAGTTCCCGATGTATTATTAGTAGTCCACACAGACGTTGCGCCATTCTGATTTCTAAAAAAGTCACAAATATTTCCTGCGCCTATTTGAGTCGCTGTACCTACTAAAAACGATGTGCCGTTAAATAAAAACGTTGTTGTGCCTCCGTATGTGTTGGTGGCTGAAGCATAAACTATTTGATTAGCTGTTGCAGCATTCGGAAGTATAAGCGTACTCCATACCGGAGCCGTTGATGCCCCTACGTTTCTTAAAAACATTCCAGCCGTTGCCCCAGAGGCAAGCCTACCCATTACATTAGTCGTATCTGAGTAAAAAATATCTCCTACGGTAGCGGCGTTAGGAAGTGTTAAAACGCTCCACACCAACTCTGTTGCCGCTCCAGCCGACCTTAAATACGAACCGACTCCCGCCCCAGCAGATAATGTGGTGATAGTGGTTGTTGTATTGGCCATTAAAAGCGCACCAACAGTAAACGCCGTTGGATACATCGTAGATGTAATCAGTGATGCCCAAGCTGGAACCCCGCCACCTTCTGTATAAATATCAATTGTATCTCTTGTTGTGTTAAATATAGACATCCCAACTAGAACCGCCGGCATTGCATTTCTTTGTGCTGACGTAAGTCTTGGAGGAATAAACCCCTGTGTAATAGATGTAAGTGTAAGTATTCCAGCCGGCTCTGCCGTAAGCGAGCCTATAGTAAAGCCAGTTGCACTAGACGTAAATGAAATAGTAGGATTTCCTATAGATGATGCCGATGCAAAAACAGCAACTTGATTGGCCGTTCCGCTTCCTGTTATATCTGATCCCCCTGTGGGGTTGCTAGTTGCGAATGATCCCATATCTTTCTATTGACTAATATTATCGTAAGACAACTCCACGCTACATGCTTGTGCCGGTGCCGTTGCAGATTCGGTTAGTGTAGAAACAACAGCTATAACCAAACCTAAATTAAAATTCTGTTGAAACTTATCCTCATTACTAAGAAAAAATAATCCTCCAGGCCCTGTTGGTATTGGTAGAATTTTATTAGGAACAGTTGATGCCAGCGCAACATCTGTTATTGCTGCTGCATTATAAAGTTTTAAATAAGCGGCAGTGCTATGATTCGATAGCAACCATCCAACAAGAGTAACCCTTCCTGAAGCAACTAAAACAAGGGTGTTGGTAACCTCCCTGTTGAAAAATATAATAGGTATCTGACTCGGCATCTTTTTATTTTTTTAACTTTGTGAAAATTCTGTTTTTACATCAATTTCTCTTTGTTTTTGTCCGAATGCCATTAAAACAGCACGTGGAATTTCTCCTGGGACATCTTTAAAAATTATACTTACATCATTCGGATGCACTTCCTTGTTTAACTTTGTAGCAACCTCTGAGGCATATCTTCCGCTCGCTTGTCCTATTGTTGCCTCAATTACATGTGGAGCAGAGTCAAACATATTTAAATAGTCAGATAGTTTAATGTCCTTTTCTTTTTCATTCCCCCTATAAGCCTCGTAAACAATCTGACCGTCTTTATAAACGATTCCAATTTTTACCTCAGATACATCGCAGTTGATTTCTTTTGCAACGCCTTTAAAAATCTTTTCAAATGTCTTTTTTACTTTGTTGTCTATAAATCCCATAATTAAAAAAACTTTATTTTACCAATATCAAATTTCGGATCCTTCTTATCCATTATGTCCCGCATTGTAAGAGTAGCCTTTATACTTGTAGCAACCGGAACTTTAGCAACGGATCCTAAAATGGCGCCATCCAAAGTTAACGAAATTTTCTCAAATTTACTCAGTAATAAGTACTGAAGTATTTCATTAAATTTTACCTTACTAGCAAACTCTGGATATTTTATTGTAATCGGAATATCAAGGTAAGATACGGCCTTCGATTCGAGTTTTTTACTAGTTGTGTTTTTTATATCAGCCACATCTGCCCCGTTAATCTTTATTTTCATATCATACCCCTCAATAGAAACCCCTACATTTGCGGGATTCTCAACTCGAAGAGTAAGCACTAAATCAATAAATCCCGCCCCTACACTTTTAATTTTTATACTAAAAACACTAACAGCGATTTGAGTTAGAAGTTTAACTGAAAAGTATGCATAGAAGCCAAGTGGCACTACTATTGCCACACCTACAGCCGCTATATTTCTCCAAACTCTGCTCATTTTATTTTTCTTTTGTTGCCGAGGCTACAACTATAACCGCAGTAAGCAGTATTGTAAAGCCGGCAATGTAAATCCCCACGTTCTTTGTGGTCTTTTGTATCTTATCAACTTCCTTTTCAATTTTCTCCTTCGAATCCCCATCGGCAGCATGTTCATTTTCCTTCTCTTCTTTTTTCACTTCCTCTTTCGCAACCGGCGCTTCCTCAACTTCAACAAACAAGAATCCCTTCCCGTCTTTCTTTAAATCCTTTACTAAAAGTTTTCTCTCTGCGGATCTTGTTTTTCTCTTCTCATCCCTATCCGCCCGCATTCCGTAAAACATCTTATTTGATGCCTCGTCCGATTTGCAGTCGGCCTCCATTTTATCATAAAGAGCCTCTTCGGAGTCATAAATAGTTTGTAAATCATGAAAGTATTTTGAAATACCTCCAGTTTCGTTAGTATGACCTTTTAGCTTTGAAAGAACTTTAGTGCTTAGATTTTTGTTATTCTTTGCACTCCACTCATTAATAGGAACATTCGTTTTTGCCTTAATGTAATCATCAATCTTTTTTAAATGCTCTCTTATGTACTGAAGTTTATCAAATTGCGAAACAACATCTGCTGTGTTTTTACCATCTGGTGCAACAAGAGCTTGGACATCCATTCGCATCGGTAAACGCCCATAATCTTCATAATCTAATTTAAGCCCCGCTAGTTTATCAGCAAAGACATTGTTTTTTACTTCCGCCATGATAGAGATTGTATTAATAGGTTTAAAGCCTCAAAAATACAACTTTATTATAAAAGATTATAAATTATCTATCAGATATGGCACAAACCCATTTTTTCTCTCCCTCTAGATATATTGGATATTGACCAGACGGACATGATTTTCCTATCATATCACCTTTAATAATCCACTTTCCAGAACCGACAGAACCTGATCCTTTTCTTATGCGTGTATTTAACCCATCCGCACCAACATCTCTGCTCTTGCCCCCATCTTCGGCTGTTCCTGTTCTTGGCGGAACATTTGTACCTCCTTTTGTTGGGTCAAACATTACAGACCATTGTTGTTTACCCTTTTCTGTAAAACCAAAGTAAATTACAGCGATAGCAAGGGCGGCTCCACCAATCCCTAACCCTATTTTCATTCCTTTTTCCATATTATTTGTTTTTTATTTAGGTAACTATATATTTGTTGATACTAATTTTTTCTTCAGTTCTAAATACTGTTTTATTGTATAAAATGAAGAAACCCACCCAGAATCTTGGTAATCTTCCCTTATAATACCAATTTGCCTTGTTCCAAACCACACAGATGGTCTATAAAAATATTGTGCGTACCCAAACCGAAAATTAACCTTTATTTTAGGATTAGTAATTTTAAATTCTGTAATAAAAGTGGCTTCGATTATTTTCCGCAAGTTATTAGCTGTTTTACGGAAATCTAACCCATATTTTATATTTCTAATTAGCTTTCTCATTTTTTTGTATCAATAAATATATAATTACCTTTATTTATTGATGTTTAATTTATTATTTCTTTACTCATTTTATATCCTGCAAATATAATAACCCCAAGAACCACAGCTACCCCTGCCGATATTCCAATCCATTGATTAGTGGTTAGCCCATCTCCATCAACTCCGGTATCATCTGGGAGTTCGGTGTCTTCAGGAAGCCTCATGTCTGGATTTAAAGGGTCATAAGTGTCGGCATCGGGCTCTGCGTTATCCTTTTTGAAGGATTTTATAATCGGAGCAACAGATCCAATCAATCCAGTGGCCGCAGTAATCATTCCACCGATAGCAATCCCATCGTAAGCATTATGCCAAACACCACCATCCGCCGAGTAAATCCCCCCATCCGCATTTAATGGTTTTGGTTTCCATCCTTTCGGTCTAAATATAGGCTTTTTTCCTCTTCCAATGCTTATGTTTTTATCTAATTTTACCTCCGATCCACCGAGCCTGTACCATAATTTTTTCATTCTGTCCCAATGGGTTTGATTCGGATGACTTCTCATTCTTTCATAAGTCTGAGCTAATCCAAAAATATTTAATGCTATTAGTTTTAAAAACGCCACCCGTCCGATAGCCTCTGATGGATTTGAAAGATGCAGAGCGTGAGATGCCTTATCGTTAAGAGAATATCCTTTTCTCTTTTCTTTTTGAGCGTTCACACACCTTCTGTATTTAGCATGTTTTTCTTTATACTTATCCCATGATTTTCTCGCCGCTCTAGTAATGGCATTATTTGTCTTTTTAGGATTTGGAAACGGAGGCGGAACTGGAGGCAAACCACATCCTGCTGCCGAAAATTCATCCCCGTCAGCACTAGCACTATTATCATCTTCACTACCACCACCACATCCGCAATCCTCTCTGATATACTGCCCATAATAGTCAGTTACTCCTCTTTCAAGGTTGTTTCCATCAGCCGCTATCTCCTCCATTTCGGAAAGGTTACGCTGTCCGTTAAGAAGCTCATTTAGCTGTAGGGCATATTCTAAAACATTATCGTATCCACTCGCCGGAACATTCTCAAATCCAGGAGGCAAGTCTTTAACAAACATCTCATAAGTAATATCTTTCGATTTTGCAAACTCGGCAAATGATGGCCCATCGCCATCAGAGAATCTCTCAAGATACTCACCTAAAAGCCTTAGTCGCTTTTCAAGTATTTTAATTCTGCGTTCTTCTGTTGTCATAATTTTATTTTTTTAATTTTACTACCAATACCACAACTCCGGTAATTAACAATGCTGCACCAACCGATATCGCTATCCATGCGCCGGTACTTAAGCCTTTATTTTGCAGAGCATCAAGCCTTCTCATTTCCAGTTGCATACGAACCAAATCTCTATCCGCTTGTTTTGCTGCCTCAACTTTTGCTTTGTAATTCTCCAAACATGCCAAATACGCTTTTTTCTTTTTACCAGCCATTATTAACGGCTTTTTACATCCCGTCTGAGCCATTAAAGCATCTCTCTTATTTTTAGCCTCTGCGATTTGAGCCGCAAGAGCAGCAGACTGTTGCGCCCACTGAGCATACTGTTCAGATGTTGGAGCAGATCCCCTTCCTGTGTTTCCTGATGGATTTTCTAATGTTCCTGGCATAATGTTTTTATTTCATAAATTTTATTGCTCCGAAAACTAATCCTAAAATAAGGACTGTTCCGATTATATTCCCTGTAAGCGATGCTTTTTGTGTTTTTGGTAAATTTAAATCAACATTAACCGTCTCGCCAACATTCCTTCCCTTACCACCATCTGTTTTGGGGCTACCAAAATTAAGATTTACCTGCCCAAGATCTGTCCCCTCTCCAATAACAGACTGTGGGTGATCAACAGCATATTGAATCCTACCTTTTGCAGCATTTCTTATAATAGTCAACTCACTCTTAACCTGCGACATAGTTGCTATATAATCAGCATATTGTTGTTTTAAAAAGCTATTTTGTGGACTAGAGCCCAATACCATCTTCTTCTCTTTATACTGTTGTATTAACCCGTTTACTTCTGGCAAGTAAGTATTATCAATTAAAAACACAAGATTAGAGTCTGTGTATCCTTGACCTAACACGCCATTGTATTTTGATAAATTAAATTCCTCTGGGACTGGCCCATCTGCCGAATGATACGATGCCACTACGGCATCATCAAATTTTAATATACTGAATTTGTTTACCATTTTTTTCTATTTTAAAGTTTTAAATATTCCAATTAAAAGCCCAACAACTAAAATGCCACCAACTACATTAGTAACCATTGATGCCTCTTGTTTTTCAGGTAAATCAAGCGTAATATCTGGTTTTGGTGGCTTGTTTCCTGTTCCTGTGCCAGTCCCAGTTCCACTTCCATTTCCCGCATTAGCATCAGGCACGTATCCTGGTATTGGTGCCGTTCCTTTAGATTGCATTTTTAACTGTGCTAATCCACCAGCCTGTTTAAACTCTCTCCACTTTTTTCTCCATCCCCAAACCCATGTGATTTGTGGATAAGGAATATTCGTGCAATTAATATCCGATTTCCATATAGGCCCCTTACCGTCTCCCTTAATATCTACCCATCCGCCTAAACAAACTTTCTTATAAGCCGTTTTTGTTTGTAAATGAGCCTTTCCGTATTGCGCCTTATATTCTAATTTCTTTGCACGAACTAAATGACGAAATTTCGGAAGTTCCTCCTCTGTAAATTCCTCTTCGGGAAGTTCGTTTTCATACTCAACTGAATCTTCGTTTTCCGACTCGCTATCTGCATTATGCCATTTTTCAGCACGTAGCACATCATCAAACTTTCCTGTGGCATATAGGTTTGTCCTTACATTACCAATCCTTAGAGTTCGCTCAGTACCGGCATCAGCATACTTCCAAGTATCCCGATTTTTCGAAGCCTCGCTGTTAAAGTACTGTCTGTTATTATTTGATTCTGCCATTTTATTTAACTTTTCGCATTATTATATAAAACTATTCCCCCCGCTATAATCGAGAAAGCAAAAAAAAACACTATTATCTTTCCACTGTTGTTCTTTAAACCCTCGCCTATATCCGTAATCGTTTTACTAAGCAGAGTATAACTATACGTCTGTAAATCCCTAAGTCTATTCATCCACCCATCTGTATAAACCCCTTGAGGCTTTGCATCAGTTACTGGATTAGAGTCTGTTCCCTTTAAGGATAGTAAAAACTGTTTTTTCTGCTCAACCAACTCATCAAATATTTTTTTCTCCCCATCTTTTGTAACTAGGCCATTTAAATTTGTAGCCAAGTCTCCAAAATTATTACGAGCCCAATTAATACCTTTCGTTTTTAAATATCTCTCCATTCTTGGTTGCCATGCTAATCCAGATCCCCAAACCCATGAAAACATTACATTTGCTACGGGCTGGCTATTATAGGTGTCAAGTTTTAATCTATCCCAATACCCACTCTTAGTTATTTTTAACCAAATATCGTGTGGCATATCTTTCCAATTATTTAAAGTATCTTGATACCCATACTTAGATGCTCCGGCTTTAAATACCGAATAAGTAATTCCCTTATTTGTATGCCAGCCAGTTTGACCATTAATAGTGTATGGACTTATATTGGCAGGGTTTTTCGAAGCCGAGTCTGTTGTTGCTCTACTTAAACCGCCCTCCCACTTATAAGTAAAAGGAATTATATATTTAATGTCTGCCATTACGCTAATTTTTTGTAACCAATGTATAAACCCGTTCCTATTACAATCACAAGAACAACAGGAATCGCATACTTTAAAACGCTAAGTCCAGATCCAACTCCGGAAATCGTATCCGTAACTCCCTCTCCCAAATCCTGCAAAGCCGTCGCTGATTTCTGAATCAGCTTATATGTAGCATCAATAGGATTTATTCCTGTTTCATGCTTTTTTAATCCTGTGTATTCGTACAGCAAAGGAAACTTCTTTAAATAATCCGTCTCCTCTTTAAATCTACTCGGCTGACCAATTGCTAGTAAAGGACTCGCTCCGTAACTCTGCTTACTCCACGCATTCAACCAAATAGCATCCGCAAAAGGATATCCGCCAGGATTTAAAGACCTGCCGTATTTTTTCACTAGTCCCCTATGCCAAGCAACCCATGTCGCTAAAGGCCAAAACGTGTCCGACCCCCATTCATCATAGTCAGGTTGTGAATTATATGGTATAACTAAATCTGCCATTTTATTTTATCGCCTCTAGTAAAGTTGCAAAAACACTGCTTTTTGTTATTTGACTTCCGTCCTTATCCATTAAAAAAGTTTTACCCCCATCGCTATAAGTTGCCTTGCGAGGAGTAGACTTCGCCCCCGTAGGAGAAAGCATATAAATCCAAACCCTACTATTAGTATAAAAATCTGCCACGTTTTTATCCCCGTTAAATTTAATCGTTAAAACATCTTTACCGCCAGAATCCTTTCCTGTTGGTTTTAATCCAGTATTAACAAGCAGTTTTTCAAAGTTTTCTTTTTGAGTTTCACTTCCGCCACCAATCGCATCACCCTCATTACCTAACTTAAGTCTCTCAAGCCAAGTAAGCCCTGCGGCATCTTCCTTAATGAAGCCGAAGTAAACAATAGCTATTGTAGCCAATGCCCCTCCTGTTAATAATACAACTTGTCCTTTTGTCATAATTTCTTATTTTTAAATCGGCATATAATTACCAGATGGCATTAATACATTCTTCGCGCCATTCGCCGAAAAGCCTGTTATCTTTTTACCATCAATGATATCTAAAAACTTCTCGTCATTTATAGTATTCTCCAAAAGAGTAGCATAACCAGTCTTTTTCAAAGCATTAAATGTTTTAACTCCAAAAATACCATCAGTTTTCAAATCCTGCCCGAACTTATTCTTTAACGCCGTCTGCATAGCTTTTATATTCGGCCCGTACATACCAATCCGGAAGGGAAACTTCTCTTTTGTCGCTTGAGCAAATTGGCCAAGAACATCTTTTATCTGGTCTATGTTTAAATTCAGTCCAGTTCCGCCACTTCCGCTTCCATCACCAGAACCACCACCGGTATTTCCAGATGTTGTATCTTTAGGCCTTGTGGCATAGTATATTCCTATTGCTGCACATATGGCAACAACAATCCCACCAACCACTAATGCTATTTTCGCTCCTTTTTCCATAATATTAGTTTTTAAACTTTATCCCAATCAATAACTTTTTCTTGAATAACTTTTCCAGTTAATCTTTCTTTAATTGTTATATACGTTTTGTTTCCTTCATAATCAATACCAAAAGAATACTTTCCGTTATCATTAATCGGCGTTAGGATGTGAATCTGATCCCATTTCGCCTCATCAGCATAAGAAACCTGTCCGCCATAGTTAACGAACACATCAAACGTTCTGTTTTTCTTATTAATGTAATCAACAACTATCCCTTCTGGGATTTTGTTTCTACTCGCTATGGCATACCCTATACCAAATGCTAGTAATAATGATGCTCCAATTGCTACTTTATTCATGTTTTTTAGTTTATGATAAGTTTTTAGTCATTTCTTTGTTAAAATTCTTTATATAATCGTTTAGTGCCAAGTATCTCTGCTTATTTAAATCCGACGGCGTATTCTTAAAAACCTTCAACACCACATTATAAGCCTCTGCGATTGGATTTCCATAACCCAAGTAAATTTTTATAGCATGCTTATCAGCCTCAAGTTCATCTGCCGGATTATTGTTTATCCAAACATGAGCAAACTCATGCCAAGCCCACATCTTACGCCCAGGAACAGTATAGGTAATGTAGTATTTTTTTGCAATCTCCATTATCTTGCTTTTACTATTCACACGCAATGGCGTCCTTAATTCATTTCCTTTATCATCCCGAATAACATCCTTATAATGAATCTCAAATTTTCCGTCCGGACTCCTATAAATACTATTCTGTGCCGAAATAATCGCCGCATTCTCCGCAAAATCATCCAAGAACATAGCAAACCGATTAACATTCGGATCCATCAATCGCTTAACTGCAAAGCCCTGAATAATAGGCATTATCCTCGGTTCTTTAATTTGGAACGAGCCATCCTTATCTGTATGCCCATTAGCCTCGTTATAAACCTCCATTATTACCGTTTCCGGCATCTTTGGTATCTTCGCCACAATAACATCTTCCCCGTTTATAATTGGAGCAATATCGAAATAAACCGTATTAGGTTTAGTTGGATGCGATATCCTAACAACAATCCTCTCCTTGCTCCTTGTGCGAACAGGAATTATAATCTGCTGGTCTCCGTATTTTCTCGCAACTCCGAATTTCATTTTTTTATGAAGGTTTTTTATAATTCATATAAATAGCCACTCCTATGCCAACCACCAACACAACTCCAACCGCAATTTTCCAAGTAGGAATAGAATCTGTAGTAACATTAGTATTATTGTTTTCCGCATCAGCCTTAAACTCTTCTTTCTCACTTACATTAGCCGGAACAATACCTTTAGCCTTTGCCCATTTTAACCAAGGAGTAAAATCTAGCGGTTTCTGTCCCCTATCTGTAACGAACGTTTTATAACTCTTATAAAGAGAATTAGCAGATTTGCCTTTCGTATTACCATACGATCCGGTGTGCTGATTAGTTCCAGCCTTTTCCATTACTTCTTCTGCTGTGTTACTCATCTTCTTTATTTTTAGTATTATTCGAAACTATATATCCTCCAATTCCCGAAACTCCCGCCCCAATCACCGCACCCCACAATTTACTCTTACCCATAAAACTTGCAATCATTAGCCCAGCAACCCCCCCTATAAACATCCCCGTAATCACATACGACGAGTTTTTCTTAATCTTCGCCCCAAGGCTCCCGCTATACATCGCCTGCACAGCCTCCTCTAATTTTTTATCATCCAAACTCTTACCCATTCTTATATTTATAAACTGCAAATCCTATCCCTAAAACAACAACAATCCCAACAGCAACCCTCGCCCCCCATTTAATATCGTCCCCGCCATCAGCGCTAAGAGCTATTCCCTTAATCGCCTTAGTGTATTTCATTAATTCACTCTCCGCTCCTGGCTTTTTAAAAACCTCATAAATAGACTTCGCCATTAACTCCGAGCCTTCTCCCGCCCCAATATCTTTAGCAAATAAAACAATTAGGTTTTTGTTTTTACCAATGTTCTTTGAAACAAGACTAACCATCTTGCCAGTAGATGCCGTATCAGAAACATTAATATCTGATTTTTTTAAAAACCCAATAACAACCTCCGGCCGAACAGCAATCCGCTTGCCTATCTCAGATAAAACAATATCCTCACGCATAGCAGGATCCTTCGTGCTATTCGCACTCGCTATATTCTGCTGTAGATTATGTTTTAAATAAATCATTTTGTAAGTTTTACAAAAATTGTAATCAATGTAAATAAAGAAGCTGTGGCAATAATACCACTTGTGATATTGCTTATTTTCATCTGCCGAATTACTTCAGCATGTTGTTTTTCCGATATTTCAATTTCTTTATCTGTCATTTAATAAAGTCTTGGTTTGCCAAATCTTTCAATTTCACCTCTTCTCGCTAATAAATCCGCAGAAGAATAAATCTCTTTAGGATAAATCCTTATCGTAACAGTTGCACCGGCATTAATCTGGTTAAATCTAATTCTAGTAAGAGAATCAAACATAAACTCATAATCATCCGCCACTCTATCCGTCTGTCTTTGATTTAATGTAATCGTTGGCGAGATAACGTGTCCAACCTCATCTCCGCTTGCGTTTCTATGAGTTATTTTAACAGTTTGGTCAAGCTGACCTGCACTTGTTGAAATAATCATAATTGCACCTACCAAGAATGGACTATTCTCTGATATGGCTAAAAACTCTCTGTAATTAATGCCCTGAACCGCTGATGTAACTGTAATGTGTGAATTTAAATTGAACGTTGCACTTGTTCTGTTTCTCGCAGCATCCCCAATATCCACATCTGCTATCGCTGGCTCCGGAGCAGACTGATCGTTTACAATCTGAAAAATAAAAGGCGCCGGCCCTTTAATTAAATCTTCCTTTGAAATATTACTACCATTCGCATAACGCCAAATATCCCTATTTTGGGACGACTCGTTGTTAAAAAATTCTGTGTTGTTCATCTGGCGAAATGGAATTAAATCGTTTAGTTTAAAAAAAAGAGCAGAACATACAGATGCCTGCCCTTTTAAATTAAATAATCGCTACTAAATTAACCGCGAATCAACGTTTGGATACCTTTAGCATTTGCCACAACATTCGGCTGTCCGTAACCCTGCAAAGCAGGACGTCCAACTAAAATTTGATTTGCTGCAAATTTGCCTTTCAAGTACTGACGACAAGTTACTGTCGCAGATGCATTGATTTGGTTCCATCTCAAACGAGTCATTGATGTCATAAGATACTCATAGTCATCAATTACACGATCCGTTTGGTTTTGGTTCAAAGTGAGGGTGGGCGTAATTACGTGGCCCCAGTCGTCCCCAGAAGGATTACGGTGAGTTATTTTAACAGTCTGATCCAGTTGCCCGGCGCTTGTTGAAATAATCATCGTTGCACCTACTAAAAACGGTTGAGATTCTGACATAGCCAAATACTCAAGGTAGTTAATACCCTGCACAGTTGATGTAACTGTGATGTTCGAGTTTAGGTTGAACGTTGCGCTTGTGCGGTTTCTTGCTGCATCTCCAATATCTACATCTGCTATTGCACTTGTACATGCGTTAACAATTTGTAAAATGTAAGGTGCGCTTGAGTGTGTTTGCACTGCTTGGCGATCTCCGCCATTTGCGTCCCAACTAGAATCAGCACCTCTCCACTCATCTGCACTGTTCCAATCTTGATCTCCATTTGCCGAGAACCACTCATTATGAGGGTTTACTGGCGTGTTTCTTTTTTTCATTGTTCTTTTTTGTTTTTCATCATTGATGATTAATTGCTGTTGACTACAGAGTCAATTAAGCAGTTAATTTATCAAGTTGTTTGTTAGCCTGTAATGCAACTACTATTGATAGTACAATAACAAGGCCTAAAATCGCGTTTTCTTTCATGATTGAAATTTTCAAATTGTTTAAAAGCAAAGTTGGGGATATATAAAGTTATCCACAAGGAAAACTCAAATCTTTTTGACACCATATTTGGATAATACAGTGTTGTTATATATATTTATACCCAACATGGCAGGAAGAAAAAAATTTAAAGAAGCGCTTGTTGATTTCCCTCCGAGCGCAGTAAAAGAAAAAGTATGTCCTAGGCAAATGAAATGGCCAGAATCCCTATACCAGGATTTATACGCCCTAAAAGGGGAGGCATCAATTACTCAGTTGGTCATTGGTGTAATGCGAGATTGGGTAAAAAAACAGGAAAAGGATGAGTAATAATTATAAAATATCTGTTATTATGCCTAGTTTTTTGGGGGTTAGGGCAGATAGAACCGACAATTTGCCTAAAAAATTCCGGCGAGCGGTTAATTCGGCACTAAACCAGTCTTATACTAACTTTGAGCTTATTATTATTAGCGACGGATGTCAAGAGACTAACAAAATACTCAAAACTGAGTATAATCAATATTTGAAATCTGGAAAAATAAAGCTAATCGAACTTCCAAAACACGAGGCATTCGACGGCAGAGTGAGGCAAACCGGTATAGATAGGGCTTCTGGAGTTGTATTAGTGAATTTAGATGCAGATGATTCGTTTTTACCCAACCATCTATGGAACATTAAAACAGCATTCGATCCTACTATGTACCAGTGGGCCTATTTTAATGTTTACAGGAAACTAGATAATTTAAAAGGGATTGAAGAATTGCTTAGTGCGACTCCTGATTTAGATTCTTTGTTTACCACTAATGTAATTTGGCGCAAAGATTTAGATGTTACGTGGGTTGGAGCGAATGGATTACAAGACAATAAAGCATTCAATAAACAACTACTAGATAAGTACAAAAACAAAGTCAAGTTATACGGGTGTGGCTATGTTATTCACCACTCTAATATTTCACATTTAGAATCGAATTAAAATGAAATTTTGCAGTAAGTGTAAAACAGAAAAAGAAGATTCAGCTTTTAGTAAAAAGCAGACACGATGTAGGTCTTGTGTGGCAAACTATAATAAACGAAGGCCTAAAAAAACAAAAGACATCGGACGTATTTCTATAATAAAAATAAAAAAAGAAACCAAAAACTGCAACAATTGCAAGGAAGAAAAGCCACTAACTGAATTCCCTAAAGGAAGAGGTGTAGTTTGTAAAATATGCAAAAGACTAGAATGGAATAAGAAATCTAAAAAAAGAAAACAGTATCATTATGATTACGGAAAAAAATACTACGAAGAAAACAGAGATGTAGTATTGGAAAAGCGCAGAATATACGAAGAAAAAAACAAAGAATCGATTCGTGAAAAAAACAAGATAAGAGCGCAAACTCCAGAAGCGAAAAACGCAAGAAGATTACAAAAAAACAAGCTAAGAAAAGAAAATCTTCAGTATAGGGTTTCGGATTTACTTAGAGGATATGTAAGAAGGGCTGTTTTAATGGGCGGTAAGAAAAATAAAACATTTTGGTTGCTTGATTGCACAATAGGATTTTTTATTAAACATATTGAATCGTTGTTTTTAGAAGGTATGACTTGGGAAAATTACGGAAAAAATGGGTGGCATTTTGAACATCGGATACCCTTAGTTGCATTTGATATGAAGATTACGGAGTGTCAGCAAAGAGCATTTCACTGGGCTAATTATCGCCCTATGTGGGAAAAGGAAAACTTACAAAAGAATGGAAAGTTTAACCCTAAACATTTAGAGATTTGGCTAAGCACACCAATAGAAAAGTTGCATGAGTTAGTGGAATACGATTTTAAACCAATATTAGAATATGAAAGACAAGATTAAAAAACTAAAAAACTTTATACCACGAGAGTTGGGGTATATAACGGTGGATGCCGGAATAGTATGGATAGGAGACCCATGCTATATTTTACACAACGAAGATGGCGTTCCTAAATCTCTCGGTAAGAACTGGGATGAGTTTTGTGATATACTAGGTGACGATAATCTAAAGGTATTTAAAGAGGGTATTTGTACGAGTACACTGTACGGAGATGGTGCTTATTCTGTAATTGGATTTTTTGAAAACGAAGAGGATACCCGTCCGCATGGTGTATTTATAGACTTTGGTGGAATTTTCGCCGATGATGAAGAGGAGGAAGAGGCATGAATTTGAAAGCGCAAATAGCACAGAACGAAGAGAAGCTCTCGAAGTATAAGAAAGAGGTTGAGGATATCAACGACTTACTTAGAATAAAGAACGATCCAAAATCGGTGGAGTTTTTATTAAATCTCCGGAAGATGGATAAGGAATCGGCGATTGCTATAGGAGAGAGCAAACAGGAAATCTTAAAGAAGCAGAGGATGGCCGAATTTGAATTAGAGTCTGCGGAGGCTAACTTAAGATTGGATAAGCTAATAACCGAAATAAGCAAGTGGATTGGTAAGGAGCCTATGGGGGTTACGTCGAAAATAGGGCCGCTTGTTGAGGCTTATAAGGCTGAGATGGTGGGTATTAGCCAGGAGCGAAGGAACGAGCTGTATTTCGAGCTTAAGGGGCATTTGAATTTTTTAACTAACGTTTACCAAAATAAATAACTATGAGCAAAACACCAAGCGTATATTATACAGAGCCTCGCAAAGAGAAGAGTGTGTATATAGTAAATCAAATGAATGGGCTAACCGGAAAACAGGAACTTCGCCATGAGTTTGGAAGTAAAATATTGGCACATGAGTTTGTAAACACCATTAACATCTATATTAATGGGAAGGTTTGTTATAGTGGATTGTAAAACTAAAAGAAATGAATAAACTCGATTTAGAAATGCTACAGGAGCTAGCCGAAAAAGACCTCATAAAGAGTGATTCGGTTTTTGTGTTGGATAGCGGAAGATTAATCTTCTGTAATCCAGAAATGGCTGACCGTTCCGATCCTACGGTAGTAAGTGTTAGAAATCCAATTAGAGTCGGGGCTATATCTGGCAACATTGAAATAAACTACAAACGATTTAAACAGTTTGATAAAAAGTTTCGCTTATGGTTGTTGTTTTATGCTTACAATCGGTTTTTAGTTAACTCAGATTCATCTGCTGATTTATTTGCATCTAATAAGTATGTAGAGAAATACGGAATGAAGGGCTTATTTACTAATTGGATTCAAATGGTAAAACATGCTCCGACAGAACATAATAGAGAAAGATTAAAAACATTGCAAGCATTAATTAAAAACAAATGAAATCTCGAATAGACTTATCTGACGTGACATTCATAATTCCTTACTTCCGAGATTCGCTGGAGAGGGGGGAGAATCTGCAATGTATTCTGAAGTTTTTAAAAGACAACTTTGATACTAAAATTAACTTAGTGGAATCGGGAAGTCAAATAAGTGTTTACAATTCGCCAGACAAAGGATATAAGCATAGTATTTTATTTGGAGATGATTTTCATAGAACAAAAGTTATTAATTATGGAATTATAAATGCAGAAACTCCCTACATCGCAATTTACGACACAGACTGTGTATTTGAGCCTGAAAACATTCTAAAGGCCGTTCAGTTGCTTCGGGAAGGATTAACCCTAACTTATCCATACTACGGATCCTTTTATGACATAGAAAGAAGCTACATTACTGACGGTGTAATTAAAAAGCACAATTCTTATGTAACCGGAAGTTGCGGTGGTGCTTGTTTTTTGAATCGAGAACACTATTTAAAATGCGGACTCGAAAACGAACATCTTCTTGGAGCGCATGTGCCAGAAGATAAGGAGCGCTATGAGAGGGTTAAAAACTTAGGCTATCTCATCGGAAGAGTTGAAGGAGACTGCTATCATATAATGCATCCACCATCAAAGGACAGCAAGGCTAATCCTTATGCGACATCAAATAACGTGGAGTATTTAAAGGTTAAGAATATGGATAAAAAATCCTTAGAAAAATACGTATCAGAATGGGAATGGACAAAGATTTAATAGAAATGAAGGCATGGGTTAAGCCAAAAGTCGGAGATTACATGTTTACCCCATCTGGAATAACTAAAGTAACTCATGTTACAGAGTACGGTTGGTCTGGATATAAGTATGGCAACATTCCGTTTTGGGAAGGCGGAAACTGGCGGGTGTTTAGGGTTTTAAATGAAGATGAGATTAAACAGCATATAAAATAAATGAAAGTTACAGAAATAAAAAACACTAAATACCCATACGAGGTATATAAAAAGGATGGCAAGGACTGGGTTAAATTTAATCACGCAGGCGAGAATCATGATCTAACGGCACAGGAGGCATTTACACTTCTTATAGGGGCGGGACTTTTGTTCTTGGCATTTGCTATACTAATGGGATTAGATTTGGAAAAAGAAACGAACACACAGCATCGGATTTAATGAGGCAGTATAAGATTAAATATTTCATAAAGAAAATAGAACATTTTTGTATTTTATATGCAAAGTCTGATGTTCATGCGATTAAAAAATTCAAGTCTTTATTTAATGTAAACGAAACATCAATAATAGAAGTAAAATTAGTAAACGAAAAATAAATATATGTACGGAAAAACAAGAGTTTTAGTAATAGTTGGGATTATAGCATCGTTTGTTATTGGCTATTTTAACCAAGAGTTAGGTGTTTTCTTTTTAAATAAAGATGCGTTGATTGGGTGTCTTTTAGCGACCGCTATCGCTTACTTCCTATATAGCCAGCATTTGGAAAAGAAGGTTCTTAGGCTGCGGAATGAAAACGATGTTCAGTATCAAAAATTAGAAGCTGCCAATTCTAAGATTTGGAATAGGAAAGAATTAAAAACTGTTCTTGCGGATAGGATTAAAGAAATACATACTAGCATACAGTTAAGAGATGGTATTTTAAAGAACATAAGGACGGAATTAGGGACTCAGATTTCGAACATGAAACACGATATTTTATTAGAGATGCAAAAACACGTAAAAACAGTAAGTAAAAAATGAAGATAGCAAACATTGGCCCATTTGAATTGTGGCTGCGGGATTTAAAAGCCGGTAAGCTGAAGGAGCATCAGCCGAAGAGAAAGACATATCATTCTAAATGGTATGCGAAAATAGCAGAGAAGGAAGGGAGGATTTTGAAATGAGTGGAGTAGTATCTTTTCCGCAGCTAGGCAACATGGGCAGGTGTGGCAACTCGCTTCATCAGATAATAGCAACATGGGCTTATGCTTTAAAACACAATAAGACAGTATTGTTTCCGGAGTGGAAGTATTTTAAATATTTTGATTTTCCGTTTCCTACGAGTGACAATATTGTATCTGCGCATCATTACAATGAGCCGCATTTTCATTATTCTGAGATTCCGTTTTTTGAAGGTAACGTTAGTCTTGAGGGTTATTTCCAGAGCCACTTATACCACGATGATTTGGATCCTACTATTTTATTTGAACTAAAAGACAACTGGAAGGAGAGCATCGATGAGCTTTACGAAAAGATTAATCCTAATGGTTTGCATACTTGCGCTATTCATGTACGTAGATCGGATTATTTAAATCCAGGAACAAATGAGTATCATGGTGTTTTGCCAATTGATTACTATACAGCCGCTATAAGCGAGGTTTTATACCCATACGACATATCCGCATCTAAAACAATGTTTATTATTTGCTCTGACGATATCGGATGGTGTAAAGAGTGGTTTAAAGGATTGGGAGAGAACACTTATTTTTCAGAAACTCAATCGATGGCCTCTTGCAAGGAGGATTACGATATCATTGATATGTATTTAATGGCTAAATGTTCAGATAATATAATAGCAAATTCATCTTTTAGTTGGTGGTCTGCCATGTTGAACAAGAACCCGAATAAAAAAGTTGTATGCCCAAATAACTGGTTCGGAGAAACCGGAAAGAACAATAATACTAAAGATTTACTACCTGAAAATTGGATAAAGATATGATTAAGCTAATAAAATTCATACTAAAATTCAGAAAGCATGGAAAGGCATGGTATAAATTAAATGAGCCATTAGGGATAGATTTGGGCTATCCGAAGTGTTGTATTAGAGAGTTTGGACAATATCCTCCAATTATAATTCGGTGGTTTAAAATAAAAGGAGTTCCATTGCCAGATGGTAGATTAAAATACGATGCCGGCTGTATAAATGGGAAGTTTACCGGCTTTATTCCTTGTGCCAAACATGCAAGGCTTATAGATGCGAAAAAGATTACATTGGAAAGTTTGATTAAAAACAGAAACCCCCTAATGCCGCCATTCCCACAGTATGCATGGTATGATATAGAAGATTTAAATAAAAACTAAACTCATAATTTGATTTGGTTATTTACTATTATTTAATTAGGTTTGTAATAGTAAAGATTGCCAAGTCGTTACAATAATCCTCCAGAGTCAAGAGTTTTAAGGTCTCTTCTGGGGGATTTTTTTATTCCGAAAGTTTGATTTATATTTGCCCTACCTTGAATTAGTGGTTTCATAGACACCTAAGTCACAACGGAGAGCCTCACCCTAAAAAGTGGGGCTTTCTCGTTGGTAATTTGGATTATATATTATAATTCACTATATTTGTTATGCAAAATCAGGTTACAAAAATGAAATTTAAACAATTGCCCGAAAAAGATTAATGTTCTTTTTGACTCCTCGTCAGACTGATTTTGCCATTAGTTTTGAGTAGGGCATCTTTTTAATTATGGCAAAGCATTTAAAAATACTAACAGCAAAATACTTAGAGGAATACTCTAATGAGGTAACTATTGATTGGCAAGACGTGTTTAATAGACTTAGGGGTAGAGATAAGTTTACCGCCGAGGATTTTAAACACATGATTATGGTTTCGGCAACCTACTCATCTAACATAGAGGGCAATACCATAACGCCGGATGATTATTTAAAAATAAAAACATTCGGAGTAAAATCTAAACCTAAAGAAACTGCCGAAATTGATGATTTGGTAAATGCATATAACTATGCTAAAGAAAATAAACTAACAGCATCATCGTTTTTAAATTCACATAAAATACTAAGTAAGAATCTCCTTAAAAAAGAACATGAAAGAGGAAGGTTTAGAACTGGAATAATGGGGGTGGTTAGCTCTGAAAGGGTTCATTACGTCGCTATAGAAAGTCAATTTATTAAAAAAGAAATGGATAAACTGTTCTTTGATGTTAAAGAACTTATGAGTCGGGATTTATCCTATAAAGAAATGTTTTATTACGCATCTATGATTCACCTTAGATTTGAGAAAATACATCCATTCACAGATGGCAACGGAAGGGCTGGCCGGCTATTAGAGAAGTGGTTTTTAGTTGAAAAAATAGGACAAAACGCATGGTCTATAAAAAGCGAAAAATACTACTCTATAAGAAAGCAAGATTACTATAAAAACATTAATATTGGGATAGATTACTACGCAACAAATATGGATTTATGCCTTCCGTTCCTTCTTATGTTGCCGAGATCGCTTAGATAAAATTGTGTAAAACTCTTGTATAACTTTGTAATTACAGCCTTACTATCCGATGTAATATTTTGTAATATTGTGGCTATGAAAAATGAGCTATTAATGACGAGAGTTGAGCCTGAATTAAAAAAGGAACTGAAGGTAATGGCTAAAGATGATCGCCGGAACTTATCTGATTTTATAAGGTTAAAGCTGTGGGATGTGGTTAACGAACACAAGGCTAAAAAAGGTAAAAAGAAATGAATCCAAAAGTCTGCTTTATAATTTATCACAAGAACGTCCAGAACTATAATCCTGAGTGGATTAAAAAATGCGTCGAGTCTATCCAAAAGCAGACTTATAAGGAATTTGAAGTTTTTGAGCTTGATTACGGAAATACAAACACTCAGATTTATCCGGACAGCCATTTCTCTACCTTCGAACTCGATAATCACGCCTTGGCCCACAACTACCTTTTAGACGAGGCTTTTAAATTGGATTTCGATTATGTTTGTAATGTAAACGTGGACGACTGGTTTTCATTAAACCGGCTCGAAGTTCAAATGAAGTACATGCGGGCAGGATTCGACGTTATATCCTCTAATTTTTACAATATAGATTCCGAAGGAAGGCTAATGGATCAAATGTGGATGTCTAATTTAAATCTTATAGAGGAGGCAAATAAAGGCCACAACATCTTGGCACATCCTGTATTGGCTTACTCTCGGAAGTTCTGGACAACTTGCACAAAGTTAAATCCTGACGAGATTCCTTTTGATGATTTTAAGCTATGGCGGAGGAGCTTTGATAGTGGGAATGATTATAAATTTGCGATTGCGCCGGAATTTCTGCTTCACTATAGAATACACAACGGAAAAGTTTCTAAACAGAACAACTCATGAAAATGACTATTGGAAATATGATAGACCAACTTTCGATTTGTAATTTGAAAATTTACATGGCCGAGGATATTAAGCGGGATCCAAAAGCTACAGATAAAGTTGTGGCCGATGCTACTCGTAAAACAAATGTTCTTAATGTACAGAGGAATAACTTAATCGACGAGATTGATTTGGCTTTAAATGATTTGGCAGACGGAATGAAACAGAAACTATACGGAAGTAATAAAAGCTATGGACGAAAATAACAAAGATAAAGTTTTTAAATCGGTATGGGAGAGTGACCCAAATCTAATATTAAAGAAAAGATTAATTAATGAAATAAAAGAAGACGAGAATTTGCTGGATATAATCTATCTAACATTCCTTCCTTTAAGTATAGAAACAACGGATGCTGTAAAAGAGAGGGCAGATAAAAAAGATGTGCTTTTAAATAAAATACACAATAGATTAAGCAAAAACAAACAAGAACTTTATAAACTAGTCGAAAAAGAATTTGAAACAGGAAACTAACATAAAAAAGACGGCATTGGTGCTTGGAGTTTTGGGCCAGATGGGTTCATTTTTAGCCGAGCTTCTTTACTCCAAGGGCTACGAAGTACATGGTGTTGTCCGGAAAAATACATCTCCCGAAAGAATAGAATGGATAAAGTCTTTAGTTCCAAATATCGCCATCTACAAAATAGACATCGCAAAGACACTAGAGCTTTCGATGATTATAAATAATTTAAGACCTGAGTGCATCTACAATTTTATCGGCGTAACTAATACGTTCCAGCCTTGGGCAGATATAGATTCTGTTTTAGATTTAAATGCCAAGTTCCCACAGCGAATACTTGAAACAATAGTTACTACAGATAAAAACATCCGCTATTTCCAGGCTTCATCCTGCCTGGTATTCGGAAAGGACAAGACTGGCTTTCAAAACGAAGCAACTCCACGATCACCTCTGTGGGCGTATGGTGCCTCGAAAAATTATGCCGACAATATAGTGATGGCATTTAGAGATTCATTTGGCTTATTCGCCTGTTCCGGCATTTTATTCCCAACAGAGTCAAGCCGAAGAGGAGAGGGCTTTTTTACCCGTAAGGTCGCAAAAGCTGTGGCCGAAATAAAAATGGGGGTAAAGAAAGACAAGTTAAAACTTGGAGATATTAGTCACATGCGGGATTGGATGGCTTGTGAAGATGCGGTTGATGCTATTTACAGAATGATGACGGCAGAGAAGCCTGAAGATTATGTTATAGGAAGCGGAGTACTAACTAGCACAGAATTCTTTGTTAGGGAGGCATTTGCTTACCAACAGCTCGATTATATGGAACACATTGAGCAAGTGCCGGAATTCACCCGCAAGAAGGACATGTGGAGCCTTTGTGCCAACAACAAAAAGATTAAACTTGAGCTTAAATGGCAGCCGAAGGTTACGGTATTAGAATTAATAAAGCAGATGGTTGAATTTGAGATGATTAAAATTGGCGGAGAGATTATGTCAAAGACAATGGACGACTTAAAGAAATTAAATAAAAAATGAGCAAAGAATTATTTAGCCTAGGCAAACTTTATCCCTCAGATTTTCTCTTACCGGAAGAACAGCCGCTTTGTGAGCCAGTGGAATTAAAACTTATACTCGACGATGATGGTATTGTAAAGCTAAGTGAAATGGCGCCGGCTAATGTTTTATGGGGCAAAAGGTACTGGTACTCTAGCTCAATTTCCGGCGTCATGAAGGAACAGTTAAAAGATGTTGTTCGGGAGGTTTTATCGGTATTTAAAGCGCCAATCGCTCCGTATTGGGTAGATATTGCAGGAAATACGGGCTATATGCTGTCGCAAGTTCCTGATGATTTTTGGAGAATAAATATAGATCCTGTTTGTGAAAATCCAGACTATTTTAAGGAGGCGGACGAAAATTGCAATGAAGTTATCCATAAGTATTTTAGTTCGCAGGAGTATTTTAATACAACTAAAATTAAAACAGATATAGTAAGTTGCATTTCTATGTTTTATGACCTCGCCTCTCCTGAAAAGTTTTTAAATGACGTTCATGAAATAATGAATCCTGATGGACTTTTTGTTTTACAAATGAGCCACTCTCCGCTTATGATAAAGCAGTTAGAAATAGGAAACGTGTGCCACGAACACGCTCGATATTACTCCTTCTTTAACCTGAAAGCATTATTGGAAAAACACAATTTTCGCATCATGGATGTTTCTTTAAATAATACCAACGCCGGTTCATTTAGAGTTTTCGCAATGAAAAAAGATGCCGATATAAATAAGTTTGGAACAGCCACCCATAGGGACGTCTGCAACTTCCGAATAGAATCTTTATTGGCTTACGAGAAAACATTAGGCTTAGACCAAGAGACAACATGGAAATGCTTTTTTTACGCAATCGAAGAGCTAAAGAAAAAGACTGTTGATTTCATTAAAGAAGAAGTAAGTAAAGGGAAGAAGATTTACGGATACGGGGCGAGTACCAAATTTAACACAGTTCTTCAATACTTCGGGTTAGATTCTTCTCTTATAACATCTATAGCAGAGCGTTCTCCAGCTAAATACGGAAGAAGGACTGTTGGGAGTAATATAAATATAATCTCCGAAGAGCAGATGCGTTTAGAAAAGCCGGATTTTCTTATTTTAGGCCCTGCCCATTTCTTATCTGAGTTTATGGAACGGGAGAGGGAACTATTGGAGTCTGGAACTAAATTTATCTGCATTATGCCTGAGTTTAAAATAATAACTAAAAACGATTTATAAATTATGGAAACACTACAACAGATTGGATTGCGACACACCACAGACAAAGCTACCACACATTTTTACATGGACACCTACGAACATTATCTTGGACACCTAAGAGATAAAGAGTTTAATCTTTTAGAGGTGGGGGTAGCCGGCGGGTCATCAATGAAAATGTGGAAAGAAGGATTCCCCAAGGCAAACCTGCATGGAATTGATATTAATCCAGATTGCGCCGGATATGTTCCGAATGTACATATTGGATCACAAACAGACCACGCCTTCTTAGATAAATTATTTTCCGAAATAGGAGTTCCGGATATCCTTATCGAAGATGGAAGTCACGTTGGGCAAGATATGATCGACACATTTAAATATGTATTTCCTAAAATGAAATCTGGATCTCTGTATATGCTGGAAGACACACACTGTATTTTTTCTGAGCACTATAGTGGAGCATTTGAGCCTAACGGAAGAACTAAGGCTTATAATTTCTTTGCTGATTTACCTTATCATATAAACGTAGCCGGCAGGGGTATGTGCGGTGAACAAAACTTTTGTATTGACCACCCATCTACGGAGCCTGCCGTTCCTGAATTTAGCCGAATGATATCTGCTATGTTTATTCACTGCGGTCTTTGGATTTTCAAAAGAAAGTAAGTATATTTATATCGCTTTAACTTCAATCCATGAATTCACAAAAAAATAAACTTGCTCCTGAAACTAACGATATTCCTTCCTCTGGGTTGGAGTTAAAGCACGTTGGCGTAGGGAGCAACATTATTTTAATCAAAATGAAAACTTGTAGCAAGTGTAAAGTTCCAAAAGAAGAATCGGAGTTTTACGAAAGAAGAGATAAAAAAGACAAATCAGGAACAATAAAGAGACGTAAAGACTGTAAGGAGTGCGTTGCTAACATAGCAAAAAAGCACTATTTAAAAGATCCAGAAAAAGCAAAAAGAAGGAGTTATGAGTGGGGCAAAAACAATAGGTCTAAAAGGAGAAAATCTCAAAGAGATTGGGAGCATAAAAATAAAGAAAAAGTATCATCTAAAAGGAAAACACCAGAATACAGGGCTAATTCAAAAATAAGACGAGATAAAACAAAAGATATTAGAAATGCTAAAAGAAGGCAGTATAACTTAGAAAATCCAGACAAAGCGAAAGAGCTTAATGAAATAGCAAAACAAAAGCGAAAACAAAATCCTGAAAAATACAGAAAACAGGACAATGAAAGATATCATAAAAACAAGAACAATCCATGCGTAAAAGAACAGAGTAAGAGACAAAGAGAAAGAAGGAAGCCTAAAAGAAATGCATTTGAAGTTAAAAAAAGAGAGGAAAATCCACTGTACAGAATGACTCTTAACTTAAGATCAAGAACATCTAAGGTTTTTGATAGGGGCGGATACACTAAAGATTCAAAAACAGAAGAAATGCTTGGTGTAGATTATGAAACAGTTAAGAAACATTTAGAAAGGCTATTTTTACCAGGAATGTCATGGGGTAATTACGGTAAAAAAAGCGGGTTAACTTATTGGGAGATAGACCACGCAATACCATTATCTTCTGCAAAGACAATCGAAGGGCTTACTTTGCTTTGCCACTATACAAATTTACAACCACTTTGGTCTGTGGATAATAATAAAAAGAATGGCAAGATAATTCAGACACAAATGAAAATTACAATTTAAAAACCCATGCGAATAATTGATTTTTTAATTGGTCAAAATAAATTAAATAGAAGTTGGACAATAAAAGAAACTGAAAAATACGGAATAATGAACGATGAACTAATAAAAGAACTCAACCAAACACTTACTCCTTCGACAGGAGAAAAGACTGGCAAGATTGGATGCTTTCTTTTCGGGCAGGCAGGAGATTTAATAACTGCGACTTCGGTTTTAAAATACATAGATGTTTTATTTCCAAATAAGGAGATAATTTGGTTCGCAAATTTCCCAAACGCCGATGCGCTTAAGTACAGCAATGTTTCAGAAGTAAGAAGATGGCCTTGGTCTGGAAATCATTTGCCAGTCGGATGCCCCGACTATGATAAGTTCCTTTGTAATTCAGAAAACCAATTAAAATTAGATATTGCAAAAGACTTCGAAGATACTAAAGACCTTCAAAATGGTTTTTTTCCAGCCCCTCACATGATTCCTTCTGAAAAACAAGACGGAATCGATTACACTGATTGTAGTAAGATGATTTTTGGAGTTCCTAAAGAGTGGGAGTGGAAGCCTGTATTAAACTGGAGTGCAGAAGAAGAGAAACAAATACATGACTTTGTAATGAAGTTACCGGAAATACCATTCAGAAAAACAATCCTAATGGAAACGTTTTGTGGTTCTGGACAATCGTGCTATTGGGATGAGTTTACCACAAAGAAGATAATGGCTATTTGCAGAGAGAAACTTGGCCCAACAAACTTTATTTTCGCATCACATAAGCACAAAGGAGGCCCCAATAACGAGGGCTTGCCTCACGATATGTTTATAGATGAAGAAGGAGTTGTATCTGCTGCTCATTTTACTGTACGACAAGCTGGTCTGCTAATAAATTACTGCGACCTTATGGTTTGTATGTCGTCGGGGGTATCTTGTGCGACTTCGGCTTGGGGATTAAAGCCTGTAAAAAAGCTCCAATACTGCGGAAGTAAAAAATGCTCCACTGTAGGAATAGCAAACGGGCCAATAGAATTAGTGACGACGGACGGAAAATCAAAAGAAGTGGCAGATACCGAATTTTACCAAAAACTTAGCGAAGTATTAGAAACAATTTAAAACCTATATAATATGAGAACAGATTTTAACAAACAAATGGTTGGCAAAAAGTTAGTGAAACTACCAACTAAAAAAAGAGAAATATTTACTAAGTACATTGATGATTGCCATAAAAAAACTAAAGATTTCCACAAAACACTAATAGCACATGGGAAAAATCAAGTTGATTTATTAAAAATAATGAATAAAATGAATGGTATTATCCCTAAAACGTTTGGCAAGGCATTAATTAAAGAGGTAATTTTAGGAAAAAAATAAAACACCATGAAAAAACATCCGCCAATTAAAATAACACAAGACGGGCTTTCGTTTCTTGATTATGGTTATAAAAAACATAAAGGTTTTGCTGTTCATAATTTTATTATAATATTGAAAGAATTAGAAGATGGCAATTACCATCAATTTGAAACAATAAAAAATAAAACTAAATTGGAAGATAGAATATGGAATAGTTGTTATGTAATTTTAAGAACTAAAGGCTATATTGAAAAAGAAATAAACACAATTTAAAAATAAAAACATGGAAGAGCAAAAAGAAATAACAGCATACGAACAAGAAGTTGTAAGTATTAAACAGTTACGCAAGGATACGGACGATATTATTCAAAGGATTAAAAACCAACCAACTTCTCGTGAGAAATCATTATCGATTACAAAGCTACAGGAAGGCGTAATGTGGCTTGGGATGGACTTAAAACGACTGGGTGAGGCAAATCCTTATCCATCAAGTAAGGACTCGTCTACTGGAACAAAAATCGAACCAACGGCAGATAATTTAAAACTATAATATGCAATTAACAAAACTACCATTAAACAAGTTCCTCCAAAGTAGGGAGGAAGTGAATCAATGCACTGAGGATTTAACTCGTGCGAGTCTTAAATTACACGGCTTAAGTTGCAAAAATTTTGACATCAGAAATATTGTGCCATATTTAAAAGATACTCCTCTGATAGATATGGGAGCCGCCGGAAGTTTTATTCTGCACAACCATTCCGTATTGGGATTTAAATCTCGCAGAGTAGGAATAGATTTAGTTCCAGTGGCAGATCATGATAGAATTGGAGATGCTGAATACTTTGTTGGGCCACTTACACAGACTCCATTTGCAGACGGAGAGTTCGGTCAGGCCTGCTGTTTGTCGGTTTTGGAACATGAGATAAACTACACTGCATTTGCAAAAGAAGCAAGTCGTATTTTACAATCAGGTGGGGATCTCTTTTGTAGCTTTGATTACGCAGAACCAAAAATGAAAACAGAAGGAATGAAGTTGTTTTCACTTGACTGGAATATTTTGTGCCGAGAAGATGTTGAGAGATTAGTTTCTGAAATGGAAAAAGTAGGATTGCGATTAACTTCAGAAATAGACTGGACAACTAGCGAGTGGGTGATTACGCCAGAATTCTGTAGCCCCGTAAAAGATGTTTTTTACACTTTCGGGCTTTTACACTTTATAAAAAACTAATGAACAAGAACTCACGCATATTTTTATCTGGCCATACCGGTTTAGTCGGCTCCGCAATCCTCCGCAGACTAATAGAGGATGGCTATACAGGTATAATTACAGCACAGTCTAAGTACTTAGATTTGCGTTGCCAGGAGGCTGTGGACTCTTTCTTTAAAAAAGAACAGCCGGAATATGTAATTATGGCTGCGGCTAAAGTAGGAGGCGTTCATGCTAATAATACCTACAGAGCAGATTTCATATACGACAACTTAGCTATGCAATGCAATGTAATACATGCGAGTTATGTAAATAAAGTTAAGAAGTTATTGTTTTTAGGGAGTAATTGTTTGTATCCTAAACTTTGTACTTTGCCGATTAAGGAGGAATATCTGCTTGCTGGAAAACTGGAGCCAACCACAGAGTTTTATGCGATTGCTAAAATTGCCGGAATAAAGATGTGCCAGGCTTATAGGGATCAATACGGATGTAATTTTATAACGGCTTTACCTGTAAATATGTATGGAAGTGGAGATAATTATAATCTCGAAACAAGCCACGTAATGCCGGCGTTACTTTCTAAGTTTCATACGGCTAAAGAGAAAAACAGCGAGTTTGTTGAAGTGTGGGGATCTGGCTTAAGTAAGAGAGAATTTATGCACTCGGATGATTTGGCTGATGCCTGTTTGTTCCTTATGGAAAACTACAGCGACAGAGAGCCTATAAATGTAGGGCCACAGGAGGAGATTAGTATTAATGATTTGGCTTATACAATTAAGGGGATTGTTGGGTACAATGGGGAGATAAAATTCAATTCAAATATGCCGGATGGGAATTTAAGTAAAATGCTTGATGTAAGTAAACTGCATAGTCTTGGATGGCGGCATAAGATTGACTTACAGGACGGGATAAGACAAGTTTACAGTGAAATTTCAAAGGATAAGGTATGGAAAACAATATAAAACGCAAAAGTAGCTCAGCGGTAGAGCGGTCGGCATTGAGAAAAAGGAGATGGGGAAATAATAGCCATGCCTTATTTGGCCCAAGTCGGTGGTTCGAATCCATCCTTTTGCACTAAAAATAAATTATGAAATCAGTCGCTATAGTAATATCACATTTCGAATCGCTCCAGTTTTTGAGGGCATCTATTCGTCAAATCAGAAAGTATAAGCACGAGAAAATAAACCAACATATTTTTATAATTGATCAAAGTTGTGAGTCGACTTATGTTAAACTATTTGAAGATTATATTTATGAAAACGATGTTACAATTATAGGAACAAAACCGCTTTATTCGGGGTATGGGCTGGACTATTTATTTAGAAACGAAGATTTGAGTAAATATGAATATATAGTTCAAATTCACACTGATGTCCTGCCTGTCTCTAAAAATTGGATCATGATGCCGATAACTTTAATTGAAGAGAGCAAGTTGGCTTTCGTAGGGCAATTACAATTTATAGCAGATGGCAAGGCTTCAATATACCCTCCGGATAAATTCTTTGCAATGGCCCAATGTTACAACGTGGCTCCTACGCATATTTACAGAGAGCTTGCGATGATTCCGGGGTTTTGTAGGTTTCATAATCGTAAAGATTCAGGAATGGAATGGGCATCTTCTGATTGGGCAACTTGGGCATCCGAAGATTATCAATCAAGGGGGTCAGACGACGACGTGGTGGCTTTTCATTGGCAAGATAAACATAGAGTCGCTGACAAGCTAGGCCTCGCCATAACTGGTTATATTGAACCCTCGTTTGGTAGACTCATAGAAGATTGTGTTTTCCATTTCGGGAGCCACAGGGAAGCATTAACAGTGCTTAACCAAATGCCTAAGATGTACTCTTATTATTTAAACAAGATAAACGAGGATTATTCGGATGAACTTATTGAGGAGATGGTAAATCTAGCAAAGGCAAACAAAGCGCCTTCTCTTGAAATTCTTAGCCGGAACTTATGGAACGGAACAACAAAGGAGTCCTATCCAACAAATAGTTTAATGAATGAAAAAATAGAAAAACTAAAAAATGCTGACTGAAGAGATACTTAAATACTTTCCTGAAGGATACAAAGGAACTATAATTGAAATAGGCGCAGGCTTTCCTAAACTCGGCAATCCTATATTTGGCCTAAGAGAAAAAGGATGGGATATAATTTCAATAGAGCCTAACCCTGTTTTTTGTGCCGAATACAAAGCCCTGAATTACCCAATTCTAAGATACGCCTGTTATAGTTCAGATGCCGGTGATACAGATTTTATGGTTACCCCGAATGGAATATCTGCATCTATGCTTGTTATAAAAGGCGTAGAGAGTGTGGTTAAGCCAGACTTAACTGGCGAATATAACATATATACAGCAAAAGGAAACGGTTTATCTGAATCGTTTGATTGGGAATTCTTTCCTAAAAACGGGAACACAAAAACTATAAAGGTAGAGGCTTTGACTCTAGATACTATTTTAAAAAGACACCATCCGGACTTAAAAGAAATTGATGCTATTATAATTGATGTTGAGGGTTTTGAATTGGATGTTTTTAAGGGCATTAGATTTGATAAATTAAAACCAAAGTTGCTTATTGCGGAAAATATCCCAAGCAATCCCGAATACTACGAATATATGGATAGGCAAGGATATGTTGCGGACAAGAGGCTGGATATTAACGATTTTTATATAAGAACAAATGGAAACTAAAACAGACGACTTCTTTACACAAAAACTAGCTGTAGGAAATATAGACCTACATTCATGGAGCTTCTGTAAGGACTTATGCCGAGATAAAAAAGTACTTCATATCGGATGCTCGGACTGGCCTATATTCAATCCTAAAGGGAATATGCATATATTCCTGTCGGAGTTCTGTAAAGAATTACATGGAGTGGATCCGAATGGGATAGAAGAACTTATTAAACATTATCCTGAAGGTAAGTACTTTAAAAATCTTACAGAGCCAATGTTGCGACAAACAGAATATGATGTTGTTTTGGTTCCTAATATTATAGAGCATCTTGTTAATCCTGGTAAAATTGTGGATGAGCTTTTTTCTTTAAACTTTAAAAAGATGTTTGTTCTTGTCCCGAATTACAAAGTTTATGAACAAGCGACTTATGCGAATGGTATATTTACAGAAAAAATACACAGAGACCATTTTTTTTGGTTTAGCCCTTATACGTTATATAATCTTTTTTCTAAGCATATATTAGAAGTAAACGCAGAATGCACGATGAATTTTTTTGATAACCAAAATATGGTATCTGCACTAATAACTAAAACTTGATTATTTAAATATGATTGTTTATATTTGCCATGAACCTCAGTATGAAAACATTTAAAATAATCCTACCCATCTGCATTGCCATAGCACTCTCGTGCAACTGGGGTTCCTTTGCATTTGGAGTAGGTAGTTTTTTGTTATGAATAAAAAAGAAAAAATAATAGGAATATATAAATTAACATCTCCAACAGGAAGAATTTACATTGGGCAATCTACACATATATATCAAGCATGGATTGATAGATATTGTAATTATAATTGCAAAACTCAAAGAAGGCTATATAATTCATTGAAAAAATACGGATGGGACTCCCATAAAAAAGAAATCATACATATACTCGGTATTTATAACAAAGAGGAATTAAATTTACTTGAAATATATTATGGAGAACTATACAATGTGTACGGAGAAAATGGTTTAAACTTAAGAAAATGTGGCGGTAGTAAAGGTAGTCATTCTCCTGAAACTAAACGTTTAATGAGTGAGGCGCAAAAAGGCAACAAAAATCATAATTTTGGCAAATCCCCATCTTTAGAAACAAGAAAAAAAATATCATTAATCCATACAGGCAGAAAGGCGAGTATTGAAACTAGGAAAAAACAAAGCGATGCCGTTTCAGGCGACAAGCATCCTATGTTTGGGAAATCGCATTCTAAAGAAGCGAGGCTTAAGGTAAGTAAATTTCATAAAGGCAGAAAACGACCAAAAGAAACTGGAGAAAAAATAAGCATAGCCAATAGCGGAGAGGGGAATGGAATGTTTGGAAAAAAACATTCGGAAGATGTAAGGCGAAGGATTAGCGAATCAAGTAAGGGTGAAAAAAACCATTTCTTTGGAAAAAAACATTCTCAAAAAACAATAGAAGCTAAAAGTAGAATTATATTAAATACACAAACTGGTATTTTTTATATTGGACTTCAAAATGCCGTTAACTCTGTTAATAACATTAAAAGTCCTAACATTCTAGCAAGAAGGCTAAGAGGTGAAGCATACAATGATACTAATTTTATTTATGCTTAAAGAATAATGGAAACATATACAACAAATCAACTTTGCCAAATATGCGATATGCTAAATAAGTACAGCAACGCAGAGAAGGCATACGGAAACAGTTTTGATGATTTTCAAAACGAGACTCATTATCTAACAACAATGTCCTCGCAGAATCCGCCAATAACAGGAAAGAGAACTTATAAATTTGTAGTTTTTAATAAAATATTATAACTAAGAAATAATGGATTTACTAAAAAAGATATCCGAAATAGAGGAAGAGTTAAATAAGATAAACAATGCCTTTAATGCAAAAGAGGCGGAGTGTGAGGCTCTTCGGAATGAAAACAATAGGCTTAAATCGCAGATTCAGGAGAAAACAGATGAGATGGTTGATTTCGCATTGGAGAAGAGAGATGAGCTTGGGCATTTAATTAATGAAATAGGAAAACTTAAACGGGGCCAACATAAAACAGAAATAGTAATGAATGAAAATCAGAATGATACAGCCATTGTAATAATCACTTATAATAATGCTAATTTAATAAAACGCCAGGTAGAGCTTATTCGAAAGTTCCATAAAGAGACGGTTGATGTAATCATTGTAGATAATTCAACGGATGAAGATACAATTAAAGCCATCAAGTATTATAACGATACAGAATTAAAATGCCTTTACTTAAAAACAGATGCTACCTCAAAGAATGGATCTGAGTCCCATAGTTTTTCGGCAAACATAGCCTATCTTACTTATAAAAATGAGTATAAGTACTTTCTCTTCTTGGACTTTGATTGCTTCCCGACTCGCCCCTTTTCAATAAAAGAAATGCTCGCCGGAAAGATGGCAATCGGTATGGGCCAGAATAAGGACGGGATAGAGTACTTTTGGCCAGGATGTTATGCCTTTAATAATGGAGATATAGACCAAAGCCTTGTGGACTTCTCCTGTTCGCATGAGTTAAAATTAGATACGGGAGGTTTTAGTTTTAGAATAATAGAAAAATACGGAAAAGAGGCCTGTCCGTTCTTAAACGAGATACACGTTCAGAATCCTAATTTCACAAAGTCCTTTTATAACTTTTACAGCGAAATAGGAGATGGGTTATTTATGCACTTTATAAACTCAAGTAATTGGGCAGGAGCAGAATTCCACAGCGAAAGAATTAATAGCTTAATGAATATTTTAGAGGAGAAAACAAATGGAAAATAAAGATTACAAAAAGAAAACAATAGGATTATTACTCATCGCAACAGGACGCTATGACCAGTTTTTAGAGCCTTTGATTGAGAGTGTGAATAAACACTTCTTTCCTTTGGATGACATCGTTGTGTACCTTTTTGGAGATAAGCCATTTTACCAGTTAAAACTCCCAAAGAGAATCTCTTTAATTATAATCCCAACAAAACACGAGCCTTGGCCTGCAAGTACTCTGTTCCGCTATAAATTCTTTACCCAGGCAGCAGATAAAATGAAAATTTGCTCTCATGTATTTTATTCAGACGTAGATATGCGAATGGTTGGAGATGTGACAGATGAGATTTTATTTAAAGATGAAGAATGGGTTGATTTAATTTTCACTAGACACCCTGGCTTTTGGAACAACAGCGAATGGGGAAGTCAAAACGTACACACAGCATCTAAGGCTTATTTGGAGGATAACCTAAAGGAGCGTTATGTATGCGGTGGATTTAACGGAGGCAAGACGGATAAATTTTTGGAAATGAGCCGAGTTTTAGCCGGCAACATCGACGATGATTATAAGATTGGTATAATTTGCGAGCATAACGATGAGGCCCATACTAATGCCTTTGCAAACAAAATTGTTAAATACGAATACCCCGACTGGAAAGTAAAAGACTTGTCGCCTTCTTACTGTATGATTCCAGAGCAAGATGCGCAGATAAAATTTGGATTAGATGGTCTTGGTGCTATAATTTATGCAATATCTAAAAACCACGAAGAGTTAAGAAAATGAAATTATACAAATACATAAAGCCGGTATATGTAAATCTTAACCACGAGACAAGGACTATCTTTGGTATTTACCACACTAAAATGCTGGCCAGTAAGCACACGTATGGATCAGACAGGATTATTACGGTAGAGCTAACAAAAAATGATGTAAAGCAAATATTAGAATTAAACGGGTATAAAGTAATACTAGAGGAATGAAAAAGCTAAAACTATACCAACTCCTATCCGAAAATCAGATGGATAAGTTCCTACAGCAGTTTGATACTAATCTGGAAATAGAGCGCCTTGTGGAGATAAAAGATAAAGAACGCGACCTATTCGGGGACTTTATAGTAATAGGCGGATATTGCCTAAAAAAGGCTTCTGGACGATATCAGTGCATGGAAACGCCAACAGAGCAGCATAAGCCTTGGCGCCCGAATATAATTAAATGTAAAACAGACTCATTAAACTATAAATAACATGATGGTAACAATACTAGATGATGAGAAAACAGCGGTGGACACGGCCGGCAAATACTACGAAATTAAAGGCTTATTAATAAAGAAAGATAAAGGAAGGAACGATGAGTTCTTTGATACAGATTCGAAGATGTTTAAGGCTATATGCCACAAGGGCAACACAAGCACAGCTATAATTGTATCTGGAAATAAAATCCACCTTACATAATGTAACTATTTGAAAAGCCCAATCTTAGGATATAAACATAAATGGCATTTTACATAATTAATTGGTATATTTGCAACAAAAGATAAAGATAACTGTAAGCGGAAGTAGCTCAGTTGGTAGAGTATTAGATTTCCACTCTAAATGTCGCAGGTTCGAACCCTGTCTTCCGCTCAAAAAAGAGGTCGATTAGGATGGTATAGTGAATCTTATTCGAGCCTATAATCGGACACCTAACCGACCAGTTTTTTTAGGACAGTACAAATATAAGTAATAATTGAAGTAAAAAAAGATAAAGATAAATCATGACAAAATTCTCCTTAATGAATAAATGGCCAATTACGCTAGTAATTATAATTGCAGGACTGGTATTCGGATGGGTAGATGCAGCAATTGAAAAGGAAACATCAACATGGGTTCAGTGGGCAATTTTCCTTATTTGCATTATTTTAATTCTTTTAATTCATTTTTACACAATTGTCGATGAGGTTGAATACGAAGAGGAGTATTACCCATTTGAGCCGCCTAGCCTTCAGGATAAACAAGTGGCGGAGTTAACGGAGGAATTAAAGGCTCAAGAAATTACTCTTGGCATTGGTTACCCTGCCTCAAAAGAAGATATAGAATGGGCTAATCAAAAGCCAGAGCATTCAAAAGAGAAGATATTTTACGTCGTTCAACCAATACACGTAACCCAAGAAGAATTTAACGAAAAAATAAACACTAATAATATAGATATGAAAGAAGAAGTAAAAAAGGAGCTTCCTAAAGCCCTAGCGGATCCGGAAATTGTAATCGGGTATAGTTTACACAGCATCTTTAAAAAGCACCGTCCAATGTACGACGATATCTGTGGCTTTGCAATAAATGGAGGAACTAAAACAGAAGCAGAAATAACCGGCAGGTTACGTTCCTATGGCTTTCCGTTTACAGTTGAGAAGCCTAAAGGCAATTGCATCGCTTTTAATATAGAATCATCTCCGGCTATTCGCTTACCGGAAAAAGGATTCTTTGGGATTAAATAATTAAGTACTTATGGCAAGAGGAAGGTTAATTCTTATTCGAAGTGGAGCCCAGGAAATTGGAAAGTCATACAGTTCGTTAAAAGCGGCACTGTACGGAGCTTACGTTTCTCCGCATAAAAACAAAACACTTCTCTTTGATAGTCAAAATGAGTACGCAGAATATGAAATCGACGGAGTAAAACATAGGATCCAAGCCATACCTCACAACGGAATAATTGCTTTCGGACAGCAAGCTAAAGTTGAGGTAAGAAGAATTGCCCCGTTCCATCCGAACGGGATGCCTATGTCGCCGGAAGAGACTGAAAAACTTCTTATAAGAACACTGACGGAGTTCAGGGGCGGCACAATTCTAATTGAGGATATGTCATCCATTTTGGGTGATAATTTAAAAGACGAGGTGATTGGTAAATTGTGTACGGTGCGTCACAGAAATTGCGACTTGGTTATTCATTTCCAGTCGATTGGAAGATTCTCAAAAATCCTCAGACAGAATGCTAAGATCGTTTCTTACCATTATCAGCTAGACTCAATTTTAGACTGTAAGGAGATGCTTAAATCGGAATACGAAATCTTCTCGATTGTTGAAAAATTGGTGAACCATCAATTCCGGATAGGAAACAAATATTTTCATGTGGATGTTTATCGCATGGTTAAACGAGTTAAGGGACAATTCTCTGAGCGCATGTTTGCTGATGCTATAAAAGAGTACATATACGAACACCCAAGTTCAACTTCTTTATATGAAAAGAGAAAAAACACTTTAGGGAAGAAGATGTACACATACGATGAGGCTGTAAAAATCAAAACAAGGGATCTTTTCGATAAATACTACGGAAACAACATGGAGCTTTAACAAGTTACCCACAATCTTATACACATCCAACTTATACACATTGTAATTGTGTAAAACTTCCGAAAACCAGCCTAATTTTCTCGATATCCTATCAATAATAAGCTGTATTATTGTATCAATATAAATTATTAATCATTTAAAAAACAATTATTATGAGTAAAGGAAAAGTAAAATTCTACAATTCGGCAAAAGGATTCGGATTTATTATTGACAAAGAAACAAACGATGAGGTATTCGTTCATGCAACCGGTTTAGTTGACAGCCCAATAAAAGAAGGCGACGAGGTAACCTTCGAAATTACAGAAGGCAAAAAAGGCCCGAATGCGGTTAATGTTGAACTAGTTTAAATTAAAAGTCTATGAAGACCCCGATTGCATATTATGGTGGAAAACAAAGGTTGGTTCCGGAGATTCTTCCGCTTATTCCAGATGGGATAGTTTCTTATGTTGAATGTTTTGTTGGGGGTGGTGCTGTTTTTTTTGCAAAAAACCCACACCGGAACGAAGTTATAAATGATTTCGATGGAAGAATAACTAATTTTTATCAGCAAGTAAAAACTAATTTTCCAGAACTTCAGAAACTAATACAAGCATCATTGCATTCTGAAATTTTACACACCGAGTCGGACATTGTTTTAAATGATGAAAGTGCGGATCCCGTAAGAAGAGCTTGGGCTTTTTGGTTTCAGTGTACATGTTCGTTCTCACATATTTTGGGTGGCGGCTTTGCATTCGGGGAGAATGGTTCTGGGTTAAACACCGCAAACAAGAGAGATAATTTTACGGAGAGATATATGCATAGACTCCGGAACTGTGAAGTGTTTAATCGAGATGCGTTAGATGTGATAAAATTAAAGGGACAGGGAGAAAATACACTAATTTTCGCTGACCCACCCTATTTCAACTCGGACATGGCTCACTATGATGGATACACTGAGTCGGACTTTGCAAATCTATTAAATGCACTAGCTAACTGCAAGGCAAAATTCATTTTAACATCTTATCCGTCGGACTTACTTACTAAATTCAGAGAAGAGTATGGTTGGGGATTTAAAGATTTAAAGCAGATTGTTTCGGTTACTGGAAAAAGGGAAGGAACTAAATACAAGACCGAATGTATTACTTATAATTTTATTCCACCCAATAATCAGCCATCTCTTTTCGGAGTTGAGCATGAGTCTATTTTAGAAGAATCAGAAGAGGAGGCCACAAATGAATAACGAAAATCGCAAGGCAAAAATAAGGACTTATCTTGTCCAATTACAAGAAGGAAATATCCGAGGCAATCAGATGGAGGTTTTGGATTTTATATTTAGAAACAATGGAACTACGGTTCATGAGATGCGGACGGCTTTGGCTATGGCGCATCAGTCATTGACTCCTTCTATAAGTAATTTATTGGACTGTGGGCTTATTTATGAAATAGGGCAAGTTAAAATTGGAGATTCTTTTTATTCTAAGTTTGCTTTTGAGCCGGATTCTGAAAAACAGGATGAGCTTGCAACGGCTCGTAAAAAGGAGAAGTTTGCCCAGTGGGTTCGGATGGGGATAAAGGAATTTGATGACTTAATGAACTGGGGGACTTTAAACCAATTAAAATCGGAGTTATAATGGAACAGTTTATAAACAAAATAACCCTTGGGGATTCTAGGGAGCTTATTAAACAGCTTCCAGATGAGTGCATCGATGTAATTTCAACAGATCCTCCATACGGCGTAAATTACCAAAGCGGTCTGCGGAAGGATAAGTTTGATGTAATTGCCGGCGATGGGGAGGCCGACTTCGAAATACTCTCCGAATTTTACCGAGTTCTAAAGCCTAATTCGGCTTGCTATATTTATACCTCATGGCACGTTTACCCACAGTGGGTTGCTGAAATAGCAAAACATTTTGATGTAAAAAATATGTGCATCTGGAGTAAGGGCGGAGGCGGAATGGGCGATTTGGAAGGGGCATTTGCTGTAGACTTCGAAATATGCATCTTTGCCGTAAAAGGGCGCCATATTTTAAACAGTCCCCGTTCTGGGGCCATTTGGAAGCTCCGGAAGGATGCTGGAGCGGAATATGTACATCCTACTCAAAAGCCGATGTCCGCAATGGAATGGCCGATGCTTAAAAGTACAAAGCCTGGCGATATAGTTTTGGATCCGTACATGGGAAGCGGAACTACAGCGATGGCGGCTTTGAATTGTAACCGGCAATTTATAGGGTTTGAAATAGATCCTGTATATTATGCGGAGGCAACAAAAAGAGTTACAAACAAGGCCTCTGCCCCAACAATGCAATTTGAATAAATAATTAACAATTAAATATAAACCTTAAAAACTAAAAATCATGGCTGATGAACAAGAAGTAACAACAGAAGTGAATGCTGAATTAGAGGCAAAAAAGAAACAAATCCTTGAGCTAACAAGTCACAAGCACGTTAAGATTTGGTTATTGCACGAGATTTGTTTACTAAAAAACAAAGATATCGTTGCGGCAATGGGATCTGGAAACGTAGGAAGTGTAGGTAATACTATTAAGGATTATAATGAACATCCTGCAAAAATTGAAGCAGCAAAGGCTCTTTTAAAGTAATGCACGTGAGTTCCCGATAAAGTCCGAGCAAGTCTTAGTATAACCGGCTCTTTTATACTTCTGCCGTTATGTAGCTGATAGGAAGTATGCGGATGGGAACGATAGGAAGAAGAGAGCCCCGACTAATAATCGGGGCTTTCAAGTTTGTTAAAGTTTACTTTTTATTTTACCTCTTCAGCTTCCTGAACTCCGTTATTATTTAAAGATTCTCTCCACTCGTTTCCGGTTGTGTTTAAATCGGTGGCATTTGTGCCGGCAGTATCATCACTCTTTGCTTTATCTTTTTTATCTGCTCTCTCGTTTTGGCTCTTCATTATAGCCATACAGCTTTCTAAAACCATGTTACAGGTCTTTTTAAGGCCGTATAAAAGAGCTACTTTAGTTCCTAAATCTTCAGAAAGCAATAAAAGAACGGTTCCTTCATCGCCTAATCCCCATCCTTTTTTAATAGCGATGCGTGTAAGTGGCGGCTCGATTTCCTTTTTAAAATCATCGGATACCTTGATGTCATCCTCTATTTGTAAATTATAGTCGGCAAAGAACTTACGTAGGCCAATAACTCCGGTTCCTAAAGGTAAATTGTAATCCAGGTTGATTTTGCGCTTTTCGTGCATTAGCATTAAATCGTTTGGATCAACTTTAGCATACCAGCGCATTACGCCATGAAGTTTATCATAGCCTCTTATTAGGAGCTTTACGAATTGCTCGGCCTCTGTCCTTACTTGTTCCGGAGTTTTAACATCTCCTCCTGGCATTGGGGTGGCTGTAGGATTCGGATTGTTTGGATCTGGCGGAGGAGTTGTTGTGCCGTCTGCATTAGGAGGAGGAGGAGGAGGGTTGTTATTGCCTCCAGTTCCGCCTCCGTCTGTTTTGGGGGCAGTTGTATCCTGAAGGGTAGCATAATCCTTTACCTTAACCTCTCCATCCAAAGGGAGCGTTTCCTCTACAGGAATAACGTCCGAGAACGTATCGTCTGGGATTACCTTTTTCTCGCCTGAAACATCAGAACTTGTGCTTGTATCTTTTACAACTTCTGCTTTTACTTCTTCTACTTTTTCGTCTGCCATGTTTTTTTGTTCTTGAGGTGCGTTTTTATCTGATGCATAATATGGGTTCTTAACTCCTTTTTTAAGATTAGGATTGCCCTGTTTACGCTTTGTAACCGGCTCTGTCGATGATAAATCTGTATCCTGCGGCTTTAAGTCCCCCATAAGATAATTTTACTTATTTACGTCCTGGATAAATAGCGTTAAAAACTGTGCGAGGTTTTGCGGCATCGGCTGCTTTACGAGCGGCTTCTTCTTCCTTTGCTAATTCTTCGGGGGTTTTTGCCGTATTTGCTGAACTCACGTCTATGCCGGCTTTTTTCTTTTTATGCTCGGCAATGTTGGCTTTTGTTTTGTTTGCTTTTTCAGCCTTTGCTTTAGCTTCTAAGAAATCTTCAACTGATCCGTAGATACTCTCATCCATCGCCTCTTGACTTTCTTTCTCGGTTAGCGAAGAGAACTTTGCGATTTTGTCTTGTACTTTTTGTGGTAACTCAGATACGTTTACCTTGTTGTCGTTAATCAAATCCTGATGCGGAAAAGTAACTGTTGTTTTTGTTTCTGCCATGATGTTTGGTTTTTTTATATGGTTATTAAATTAATCTTCTTGTTTTTCTCTTTTTTTGGCCGACTTAGCCTTTAATCTGGCCAACTGTTCATCTTTCTCCTCTTGGGTTAGGGCTGGTGGCTCTGGTGCTTTTACTTCCACGACAGGCTCTACTTTTACCTTAACAGCTTTTTTAACTGCGGGTTTTGCTTTTACTACAGGAGCTACGTAAACTGGCTCAGGATTGAGTAATTCGTCGAGGTCTGCCTGCATAATCTTTCTTAGTGCTTCTGATGTTTCAGAACTTGCTATTCCTCTTTTGAGGCGGATAACTTTCTCTTCTTTCGTTAGTGCCATGATTATTTAGTTGTTTTTTTATGCTTGGCTATTAATTGTTTGTACGTCAAATCAGGGTAAGCATCTTTAAGTGCTTTAAACTCCTTGTCGTTTGCTCTTATGTATTTGCGTTCGGATAATGTAGTAGTTCCACGCTTCGGAGACTTCTTACCTTTATTTTTCTCCTTTGCCTGTTGCCTGAAGCCTGTTTTTCCTAGAGACTTTGCTTTTTTTGTTTCGGATTCAAACCATTCTTCTCTACTTTCAATTACGTTCTTCTTTACGTTTTCTGGCAACAAAATCCAAAGATGTAGTATTTGTTTTTTAGCCTCTGTATTCCATTGTGATGGAGTTTTAAAATCTCTAAATTCTAATCCTTTAATATATCCATCTTCGTTTTCTAAAACATTAAGAACCTGCTCGTTGTAAGCATCTCTTATTAGTTTGGCAACATCTCTTATTTCGTCGGTTGCCTTATCCCATTCTTTTGCGTCATTAGGAAACTTTTTAAGGAATGTATTTAGTTTATCATCCCATTTCGAGTTTTTGGTTTTAACAGATACTTTTTTACGCTTTGTAATTGGGGATTCTTCCGCTCCGTATTTTTTAAGATCCATTTTAGTCATTACGAAGTTCTCTAAATCCTCAGCATCTGTGAATTCGTTTGTACTGTTGATTAAGTCATTAATAAACTTTTCGTATTTACCAGGAGTTATTTGGCTTAAACCAGAAGATTGCCATGTTGGGAATTTAGCGAATTCATCAACTAATTTGTGTATGTGTTCTGGACGGCTTAATTTTTTATCTTCTAAAACTTTCCAGCCAGCAACTTTTCCTCCATTCAATAAACTTCTCACCTCATTATCTGACCAGTTGCCGTAGTGTTCTGATCCTGTTTGCGATATTGCTTTAAAGTTAATTGTTTTTGTTCCAGTTCCTTCGGCTGATTCAATTCTCCATTTATCTTTTCCGTTTACAAGTATTTGATTTGTAAGAGAATCGGCAAGTTCATTTTTAAACATTGCCTCTACTCCAGCCATTGTTTCGGAGACAGCCTTATCCTTTTCTTTTAAATCATGCTTTAGTTTTGCTGTTTTGCCAGATTTACTAATCTTAGATAATGTAAGTTCTTCGTTTTTACCAGATAGGCTTTTGTTTTTGTGCGATAATTCGATTGCTGTAATTTCATTTTGAAGCAATATTTTATCTCTCTCGTTTTCATAAGGCAAATCGCAAAGAATATCGTTTTCGCATTTTGAAACGATGATTTTTTTACTTGCCATTAATTCAGGAAGCTCTGTAAAGGATAATTCGTGTTCTGGCAGGTCTTTTTCGATGCTAGATTTCTTCTTTATGATTAGTCCAGCTGGTTTGTGTCCGACTATTTCGAACTCCGATCCGCCTTCTTTTATAATGTTCCCTATTTGGGTGTAATAGTTTTTCATGTTGTTGGTTTTTTGTTTAGATTGTTTGTTTTTATAATATTCTTCCAAATCAGTAAGTGAGTACTTGTCGAATGGAGAATGATTGTGATACAATTCTTTGTATATGGTTTTTATTTCGTATCCGTTATCTAATGCGTAATCAGATAATTTAGCATGAGCATCCTCTCCTAATTCAGAAAGTAGTATTCTTTGAGTGGATATTAAATACCTATCTTTAAAGAAGCCAATATATGCATATTCTTCCTTTTTCATGTTAGTGTGCCTCTACGTATTTGATTGCATCGCCGACTGTCATGAAGTTGTGGATGTCTTCGTCTGGGATTGAGATAAAGAATTCCTTTTCAAGATCCATGACTAGCTCAAAAGTATCCAATGAGTCTAATCCGATTTCCGCCCACGTGTTTTCAGGCTTCAGCTCTTCAACTTCGCAATCTGCCTTTGCTGATATAATCGCTAATACTCTCTGTGCCTTGTCTGATTGTTCCATAATTATAATTCGTTTTAAGTTAGTGACCATTTTTTAACTCCCGTATTTGTCTCCGTAAGAGGATAGTGTTGCTTCAATTAAATCATCAAGTTTTTCGAAGATGTCTGCCAAGTCTTTGTTTTCGTAATTTAACTTCCCATTAAAAAGCTCCTTGCTATCCTGTGCGTCGTTAATTTTAAGAACAACAGATATTGTTTTGTCGTCCTTCGCATCAATTTGAATGTTTATTTTAACTAAGTCTCTTGCCATTACTTTATAGTCTTTTTAATGTAGCTTATAATTGCATCTTTCCTAGATGCGTCCGAAGATGCAACTTTCTTTGTAAACTTATAAACCTCGTCGTTTGTTAAATCGAGGTCTATCTTGTGCTTGTTTAAAAAATACGAAAGTGCCGTATAAGCCATCCTTTTGTTTCCGTTTTTTAATGGGTGGTTTTTTATTAGAACATAAAAAAGGATTGCGGCCTTATCATAAACGGTTGGGTACAAATCCTCGCCATCAAAAGTCATAAACGGTGTTTTTAAACAACTATCCACTTTATCCAGATTACTTTTAGACATTTCTGGGAGCGGCTCGTTGTTTTTCTTTTGACCGGCAACTAAGGCATCAAAAAGAACAATGAACTCATATAGATAAATTCGTTTCTTATTCATGTGCTAGTTTACTGAACGCTGGCCCGTTTTTCTTTAAAAGTTTTTTAACAAACTGAACAATGTCCTCTTTGTTTACCTTTTCCTTTTTTATTTCCTTTTTCTTTGCCATAATCGTAATTTAAATATTATAAGCTGCTGGCTTTCCATTCCATCCATCGTTACTTTCAATAAACTGCAACACATTCCATATTGTTTTAATTCTTCTTAAATGCCCCTGAAACGTGTCCTTTAAATACGTGCCATTTACATTTAAATTCAAAAGTTTGCCATCAATTGGTATAAGAAAGGACTCTGCTATTTTACAAATCAAATCTTCTTTTTCCCAAGTACGAAGGCCGAGTTCTTCAAGGGTAGTTTCTGTTTTCAGGTATTCTTTTTTAATATGTAAGCGATTGCAGATTATTATCAGTAGTTTATCGGCTGTTTTGGTTGGCGCTTCCGTCTCTTGCATTTTTGATAAATATTGCTACAAATTTAACCTATTTTTTTGAATTACAAGATAATTGTTTTAAGTTTGTAATTATCTTATTTAACAATAATAAATCATGGAAGAGAAAAAAATTACAGTAGATTTAAATACCGTTCCTTTCGTAATATGCGAATGTGGAAATCCTTTTTACGTTCCGAAGATATTATTAAAGCGAATACCAGGACTTATGGCGGGAAGCGTGGCTGATATATTTCACCAAGAGCCGGTGCTAGTTTGTGACTTGTGCGGGGCTGTTAATAAGGATACTACTCGTTTAAAGGAGATTCCTTCGATAACTCCGAAAGGCGAGGCCTAATGCCTACCTTTTTAGCATCTCGGATGATATCCTGAATCTCACCCCAAGTATGGCTTATTTTTTGCTTCAGTGGCCGAAATGGGCAAAGTTGCTCCTCGTATGCCTTATAGCCGTAACAGCGTATTAGGATGGAGAAAACGAGCCATTCTTTGGGGGAATGAAAGGATTGGAATAGGCTCCACTCGAACCAACCGAAGATTATCTTCCGCTTTATCTTGTTTATCCTGCCGAACCTATGAAAGCTCTGCTTGTACAGATAATTAACAAGGTATAATTCAAATCGGTGTAAGATTGGCTGTATCATAAAGTTGTGTTGATTTATTTATAATCTGTCTATTATCTTTCTTACAAAAAGTCCGACTGCCAAACAACATAAAAACCATGCTATTTGGCAAGTTAAAGTTGGGGGGACAAATATGGATCCAATCATAACAAGCCCAAATGTTATGAGTAAAACTGCGATTATTGGTATTATCTTATTCATTACAGTTGGGAGTAGATATACGTTTTAATGGCTTCTTCTCCGCCACGTTCTGCTATTTTGTTGTTTTCGATAAAGAGTACTATCCGGCTCTTTAAAAGTCCGTGTGGCTTCTTTTTAGGCCCGCCCTTGCCCTTCTTCTTCTTTTTAGTTGTCATATTATCCGTTATTTATTAGTTGTGCCACTTTTTTGGCATTGTTTAGTTTTTTAAAGGCACATATATGATGCCCCATTACCTCAAGGCTGTACTCTTTCTTTTTTAGATACTCATATACCGAAATCCTAAAATCGGCATCGGGTGTCCTGTATTCTGCGCACCAGTGTTTGCTCTCTTTCTGAAATTCCCATTTTAGTTTTTTCATGGTTGGGTGTTTTTAAATGTATCATTATAATATTGCTCTGGATATTTTTCTTCTGATTCTTGTCCTGTTTCTGTGTTGATGTTATCTATTATAGATTGCTTATAGCCTTCTTGATAAGCGCTAATAATAGTTCTCTTTTCGTTAGCGAGTTTCTTCATGCAAAAACTCATGCAAATTGCTATTCCGGCTTTCTCCTGAAAAGTAGTGTGCTGCCATTCGTAATGCTTCTGCATCTCGTCGATCAATTCCTGTATTGGTGTTTTCATAGCTTCTCTATTTCGTTTTTTACCTCTTCAAAGTAATCGTACATTAAAACCTTTTTGCCATTTATGGCACATACCATTCCTCCGGCATACAACTGCAATTCATTGGCGCAAATTAATGCGCAGTCCTTGTCGTTCTTAAATCTATCTCCGTCGTTTGTAAATTTAAACAATTTAACTAATTCTTCTGCCTTCTCTTTTGGTGTGTTTGCCATGTTATTGTATTATTAAATCTTTAATTATTTGTCTATGTTCTTCTGTTTGCGACTTCATGCATTTTTCTTTCTGATTCAAAGGGGGCTGATAAAACTTTATAAGTGCTTTTTCAATTTCAAATAAAGATTCTTTTTGAACGGTAATAAAAAAGCAAGAGTCAAATTCTTTATGCGGATTATCCTCGTGATTTTTTACCCTAGATATAACGCAAACCGCCTGACCTATATATTGAATTTTACCATTTAAACATAAAAAATAAATTCCAGGCATCGTATAAACGGCATTTAAACTAAGCCTTCTTAGGTTTTTAACAGCCGATAGTTCTTTTGGAAATACACAAGTAGATTCGTTTATTTGTTCCCCATCAGGAGAAAAAAAGTTATAAACCGGCTCGTAGACAGAAATCTTTCTATTAGTGCATTTTTCTTTGATCCATTCCCTTAATTCGTGGTTTTTAAAAAATATTTTTACCTCCAATGTTAATGGGTTCACTACTTCGTAATAAGGTATAATCCTTTTTTCTGCTAAATCTTTTAATTCTTTGGCTGAAAAAACACTTAATATATCCTCGCCTAATTCTTCAGCGGAACACATGTTTATTTTTCCAGCATACTTTTTAGATCCCATTTCCATATTTATATTGTTTTTAGCATTAGCGGTAATCTATCTTTCCTCACGTGTTTATCTGTTTATTCGCATTCTTCAAGAATATAACTTAATAATCTTATTGTGAAAATTAGTGAAAATCCACAAAGCAATCCCATCAGGGTGTAATCCCAAATAATATGATTATATAAATAACCGTATAATCCCCCTATCAATATCACTATTAAATCTACTATTCTATTTTTCATAATTTCCTACAAACCAAATTCCGCATTTACGGCAAGCCCATGATTTCGGCTGATTCAATTGGGTAAATAAAGAAGTTCTATATACTTTACCAAACCGATTACATTGGGGACAACATGGTTTATTTCGTTTCTTTGCCATAATTCTCTAATTTATCAATTCTTTTTTTTAAGCTATTCACTTCCTTAGTTAAAACGTCATTGTCTTTTCCGCCACAGGAGTGCATGCCTATAAGGATAACAACAATCCATATAAAACAACCCTCACCACTACTTTTATTATCCGCCATAATTTTCTATTTTTATTTATCTGCAAACCATTTTTTAATTGTCTCATCTTCTTCCCTAAAAGCCTCTCCTAAATCCCATTTGTATTTAGGATAAATAACCAACTTACAAAAGTTAATTATATCAGCATTTTGTGTCTCGATGGCTTTCAATAAGATATCCTCGTAGGATTTACATTGTCCATCTGCGTGTATTTCGCTAAACATTCCCATAATTTTCTATTTTAGTAAATTTAATAACCCAGATGTAAGGATTGCTTTCCCACGATCCTGCGCCGTTTATTTTATCCCATAGGGACTTATAGCTTTTAATTGGGCTGTTTAAGGCTGGCGACTCGTGATTTGGATGTTTAATATACGTGGTGGCATTTTTAGAGTAGTTTCTAAAGTATGCACCTTGAATGGATCCCCAAGGCTCTATCCCCTCCGCAATGGCTCCTTCTTCGGTTATATCGTGCAGTCGCTCCAGTTTTACTTCGGTAATTTTCAGGAATATCCTGGCAAACTTCCTGCGCATGAACATTGAGGACTGGTAATTATACTTGCCGTCTTTGGTTAAATTAGTGAACCAGTCGTAATCCTCTGGAGAAACTGGAACTTCGGAACTATCGGCTTTATAACGAACCATAGGGTATTCTCCCATTGCTCCTTCTGCCATGCGTATTGCAGGCTTCCATGTTTCCTTACACCACAATACATTATTTTTGCTCCAAGGGCATTTAATATCCACTTTACAATCCTTTGTTTCATCGCAAAAAGAATAAATGCCATCCTTGGCATACATAGGACGGAAGTTGTCTGGATTTTGGTTTATCTCCTTAATGTTTTTATCCCGCCGAGTTTCTGTTTTCGTTCCGGCAAGTAAGGCTTTTACCATAGGCGTTTGAAATAGCATTGGAACTTCCTTAATGGATGCTTTTGTTACGAATCCAACAGAAATTGTATGTGGGTTTTTTATCTTCATAATATCGTAGCGAGTCTGATTTGTGTGTGGTTAGTAGTTGGGTTTAAGAGTTTGTTTAATTTCTCAAGTGCTTTTTCGGGAGTCTCTGCATAAACAAGGGTATATTTAACCTCCGATTGTATCCCGTCCCACTCGAATAAGTATGGTTTGTCGTTCATTTGTTATAGTATTCATTTAAAAGTTTAGCAACCAATAAAGCAAAAGTCTCCGCATCATTGCATTCATCCGGAATCTCATCTGCTTTTAATCCAGTAGTTGTAACAACCCATACTGGCCCGTTGTCTTTGTTGCTTCTTCCGCAGGAGGCCATTATAAAGCCACCATCTTCCGCAGCAGGAACTCCTACAAAGTAGACTTCCTTTACTTTCTCTCCGAATAAATCTTTATTTTCACTCATTACTTAATTCTAATTTCCGTTATTACTCTGTGCTTTTGCTGTCCGAATTTGTTGGAGGTTTGCTTGTTGAACTTTCTTTCGGCTTCCCCGAATGAACGAGCCTTCATTACATATCTGTAAAAAACAGATTCCTTTTTGTCGGCTGGCATTTCAAGCTGATGAGAATGGCTCATCTTAAAAATTACATAGAAGTCTTTCATATAGTTGTTTTATTAATTATCTCTCCTTTTGGCCTGCGAGTATAGCCATGTTTTTCAAATGCATCGATCCAAATTAGCTTCCTGTCTTTCATACCATCCCCACAAGGCTGTAACCGGAAGTGGCCTCTTACGGCAAAACCATCTGTTCGAATAAGTAGTTTATTCCAAGATGAGTCTACCACAAAAACGGTGTTATTTGAGGCGTTATAAACCTTACCGTCTTTTTTAGGCTTTCCGTTGTTTGATAAAGCGTTTATATAAGTTACTTCGATATCTCCGAGTTCTATAAAAGTCATTAATTGCATTACAACAGAAAAATTAACCGCCTCTTCCATTGGGGCATAATACTCGCCAGTTTCTAAATCCACTCCAAATTCAAATGCATGATTCTTTTTATCGTCCCAATACAGCCCTAATATTGCGCCAGGAACGGCCAGAAATCTAATCATGGTATTCTTACCCATTAAGTAGGTATAGTGGCCGTGTTTGATATCCTTTAGCGTTCTTCCTGTAAAATTCTCACCTATTTTTATAAGCTCCGATGCTTTATAAACCGACTCGCAGATAAAGAAGTATTTACTCATACTTCCTTCTTGGATAAGACTTTGTATTGACCCGACAGTTGTTTTTGTTTCTTTTGAAACTATATCTCTTATTTTTTTACCTATTTTTATTTCATTAGTAAATCCAGATATTGTGTACTCGCTTCCTAAAACAGATTTAAGATGTTTTTCACCATCAGATTCGCTTATTCCTTCAGGAAGAGACTTAAATAACTTTATACCTTCTGTAATAGCCGACTTCTCGTTTTCTAATTTACTTATAAAAACTTTAAGAAACGAAGTCTTTACTTCTTGTTTTTTAAACCTTAATCCTAACTGTGAATCTTCGCTGATTGTCATATTACTTTTTTTTAAAGTTTTTAAGCCAAGCCTTCTTGTCGAAGTTGTGCTTCGTATTTATACTAAAGTGAGCCTGTATCTCGTCTAGATTCCGAATAACATAAGCTACCACTGGCGCCACCTTTCCTAGTCTGAATTTTAAAGTATCCTTTCTGTATTCCCTATACACCCACACAAAGTACTCTCCTGGGATGTCCTTCATTTTTATGCCTTTGTATTTCCCGAAAGTCATTACAGAATCTTTCTCCAGCCTCTCTACCTCCTTCTCCATTTATTTTTTACTTCTTTTAAGTATAATGTAGTTGTAGTAATTCAGTCGCTCGTAATCATCTGCCAATTGCTCATTGGTAAGCTCTCCTTTATTCGCGGAGATAATCTTCTCGTGGTATTTTGCCTTAGTCCTAGCTTCGGCTAGTGTTATTTCCGGCGTAGGAATAAAGTCTGTTTCGGTGGTGTAGGAGTCGTTATACATTATCTTATCTCGCAATATTCTCCCATTATACCAAGTGCCTCGTGGTAGCTTCCTGAAGCAAATACTTTTTCGGACATTTCTTTTGCCTTATCCGCTTGTCCGATTGATTTTAATGCTCGCGAGCATACTCCTAAAAGCACAAATACATTTCCGTCTTGGCCCGTTAGTTTTACTTTTGGTTTTTTTGGTTCTTGATTTTGCTCTTCTCTGATTGCGTTTACCATATCATACATGGCGTTGTTTTTGGTTTTACTCATCGTTGTTGTTTTAAATGTTAGTGAATATTGAATCCTTTTGTTTTTAATTCCTCTAAGGCGGTTAAGTATTCTAACTTTGTTTCGTATGATGTTAAAATTATGCTTCCGTAAGTACATTTTTCCTTTCGCTTCGCTTCTGCGTTAGAAAGTTGTCCGTAGCCATTATATTCTGGCTTATTGAAAAACGGGTTGTTTCTTTGTCCAATATAGAATTTTTTAATCCGTTTGGCTGTTGTTGTGGTTGTTGTAGTAGTTTCCATTTTAGCGAGTTTTTATTTGTAGCTTCATTGCTACGAGGTCAAAGTACGGTATTCTTTAGTTCCTGTGCAAGTTAAACTTACAGTCCTTGTGGCTATTTTATGTAACTCTTTGATAAACAAAGGGAGAATCTGATGTTTAGCCTTTCTTATTCTATAGCAATTCCACCTCTTTGCCGACTTCAGCCCAATAATCCTCAAACTTTTTCCTTTCGTATCTGTCTACCGCAACATGATCAATGGAATCCATCATTTCTCCAATTAAAAACATAGCAATTTTAGGAGTAGACAATAAAATCATCTTGGCCCCATCGTCGTTGTGTTGCTCTTCGAAAATAGCCTTAACTATTTGCATCGCTTTTTCTTTTGCCGGTATCATTCCTTATCCTTCTTTTTGCGTTCCTTCCTCTCCTTGTTTTCGAGCTTATCCATCTCCTTGCCGGTTTCTCCTGGTATAAGGCGCTTGTCGTTTTTAGGATCCCTTGCCTTCTTTTTACGCTTGGGATTAAGCTCCTCTTTTGTAAGTTGCTTTTTTACAGCATCAGGAATGATAATGCTATCATCGGCATCCTTCCTGTATTTTACTCTCCGAATAATATCCGTATCAGCAGACTTTATTTTTATAGTTGCCTCTTCAAGTTTAGCCTTATCCTCTACGGATAGTTCTTTCTCCTGTTCTCTAATTACCTTGCCCATCATGCAAATAGCAAGTCGGCATCCTTCGGAGCATGTTCTTGCATCGGATCTAACTGCTATAAATTTATCTCCACATGCACAGCAAAAAAGGCTGTATTTTTTTGGTTCGTGTTTCATTTTAGTTGTTTTTGGTTGTTTAGTTCATTTAATTGTTTTGATTTTGTTAGTATTTTCTCATCTGCCGCATCAAATTGCGACTGCATATCATCCGTCATATAGTGATAGTAAATATCTGCCGTTGTAGATATGCTTTTGTGTCCTGCGTATTTACTAGCCATCTCAATTTTAACTCCGCTATTTAAAACATGGCTTAATCTACTATGACGGAGGCAGTGTGGAGTTAGTTCTAAATTAAACCCAAGAGACTTAATTTGCCTACCGAAAACTTGCTGTATAGAAGATGGGGAATAGCACTCTCCTTTATTCTGTCCTTCAAAAAGCCAGTAATCACATTTATATTCTTCTAAATACATTTTAACTAAGTTCATTGTTTGTTCAGGAAGTGTTACTATCCTATCCTTGCCTCCTTTGGCATCCCGAATCATTAAAGTTCGGATATTAAAATCAAAGTCGCAAACTAGTAGTTTTACAGCCTCTCCAATTCTCAATGCACCAGAGTATATAATTTGCATTGCGGTTTTTTGCTTTAAATTACTAATAGAATCGACTAGTTTTAAAACTTGTTCTGGCGATAAAATTGGGCGTATTTTAGATGGCTTTCTTGGCCGGCTAATATAGTAGGTTTGTTTAGGGTATTTTAATACTTTTTCATAATAGAACTTAATGGCATTGATTAGAGAGTTTTGATGAACCGGCGATATGTTTTTATTTTCAACTAACTCAGATAAATAAGATGTTATTTCAGCAACCTTAATGTCTTTATAAATCTTTCCTGTAAAATCTCGCAAGTAACATAAAAAATATCCCCTATAAGATTTGATTGTTTGGGGACGGTAGTTTAGCCTTTTTAATGTGGATAAATATGCAGTTAAAATTACAAACTTATGGTTTTCATCTAGTGTTTTATTGAACAGCTTAACCCCATCGTTAGTAAATTTCTCTATCCATTGTCCCTCTTTTATTTCCCAAAACTCATCATTTGTAACCTCAAGTAATTTAATTTCAGGTCGCAGTCCTTTTTCTTTTAAAGAGCCGATCCATAGGTTTTTTTCTATGTTTTCTCCAGAATCGGTTAGGTGGGCAGATAGCCGAATACTTAACTCGGTTTTGGTTTTTCCAACATATTTAACAGATTCGCCAACCGGACAAACAAGGCTATAAATAAATATCTTTCCCATTTTCTATTATAATCTTAAAATAACTCTTTGCTTTCTAAATAGTTAAAGGCATTGCGTATATATACCGTTATAAGCAAGTGGGCGAAAATGCCCACCTGACTTATAACAAGGGCTAAAACAAAAATTTAAACCTTTTCTTGCTCATGCTCTTTGTACGCTTTCCATTCTTCTGCATTCTTTGGGTATTCAAAAGAAAATTGTCCATTGATAACTCCTCTTGGGGTTGCTCCAATGCACTCAAATTTTTCATTACTCAAATGCTTTCTGCACATCTCACCGCACCACGCAGGGTCAGCATCCTGTGGAAATTCTACCAACGGTGCAGTAAAGCCCCATCCGTGAGGGTATTCTTTTTGGCTGTCCCTCGCAACCCACTGTGTTTCGTAAACAATTTTCTTTTTCATTTTGTATTTATTTATATTGTGAATGCAGTGTAACCCCACCGCACAAAAGGTTTAAATCTTCGTTTAGCCCCGATACGTTAGCTTCAATTACCTATTGCTTTGCTTACCGCTTCGTTAAAAACTTTTGCAGGTATTTTTGCCACCTTAAAGTCGCTGAATAATTTGCATCTTTCGGTTGCAACTTTCATGCTCCAATATATCGGTGCTTTACAATCCTGCAAAAGCATTTTACCGCTTACTTTATGTACTATCACATAATAGTAACTTGTCTTTTTTATTTCTTCGTACATATATTTTCGTTTTATAATTCGCAATAGGTAACTAAAGCTAACATGTGCTTGTATGCCATTGAAAATAACGGCAACAAGCACTCACCGTTCCCCAAAAGCCTCTGTCCTGGCGCAAGCGCCCCCTCCCTGCTTTTGGGGAATGCGATCCGCTTCTCGAAGCCCCGCCGGCCAGAGGCCTTCGGGGAACACTCGCTTTGACAAAAGCCAAAGCCATTCGCAAAGCGGATCGCATTATGGGAAATTTTAAAAACCTTTTCCCACCGCACCTTAAAAACCGTAATTATCGTCATCATCATAATCGTAATCATAATCAAATTGAGCCTGCCAGTTTTCATTTTCGTATTGCTTCAACATTGCAATTTCTTTCAGCGTTCTGTCGTGTTCATCCTTCGCTTTGATTTTGATACATTCGGCTTCAAAGTTTTTCATTTTGTATTGCCCGTCATTTCTTGAAGCTGCTTGTGCCTTTGCAGTTTTGTATTGTGCCACAGCTTTATCCGCTAATCGTTGGCAGTCTTTACGGGCAGCATCAATTTCTTTTACGGTCAATCCATTATCATTTTCTAATGACATTGAAGCCTCAAAATGTGAGTAGTCATAACTCAACATTACTTTTACACTTGCATTTTTAATTTTTGTTTCCATTTTTTATTTGTTGTTTAAATGCCCACCCTAAAAGGTTTTTAAAACTATCCCATAACACGGGTTTGGCAAAATGCCGCAGGTAGTTTTGTGCTAAATTTGAGGTTTTCGTTAGCGGCACTTCGCCAACCCTCGTCCGTTAAATTCAATTATTTTAAAAAATATCCGTACCATAATCTCGTTTATATTCTTCCTTCATTTTAGCCAATTCTTTTTTGTTTTTTTCACTATCAGCATTTAATTCCCTTATTCCTTTATAGCAAATCACAATAAGAAAAATATTTGCTAATATAATAAGTGAACGAAAAAAAAACTCAATTCCAAATCCTATAAATAATGCCGCCATATTTTTTAAAATAACTAAATTTAACAATGTATTGGTTCAATAAAGCCATTTTTTATTTGAAGTATTGGTATGGCTTTACTAAACCAATACTTACCGTTCCCCAAAAGCCTCTGTCCTGGCGCAAGCGCCCCCTCCCTGCTTTTGGGGAATGCGATCCGCTTCTCGAAGCCCCGCCGGCCAGAGGCCTTCGGGGAACACTCGCTTTGACAAAAGCCAAAGCCATTCGCAAAGCGGATCGCATTACCAGCAATATATTTAAAATTGCCAGCGCACATTAGCGTATCTTATTTAGCCATTTAGCAACCCACTTCTCAGCCTCTGTCAGCGTTTTATATTTCTTCTTTTCAAGTGAGCGCATATAAGCCATCGCATCGCATCTTATCATGCCCTCATCATCACGCCAAATATTTATAGCTCCGTTATCATCGGCTGTCGTTGCTCCCTTTCCAGCCCGCAATATTTTTCTAATATCAGATGGCTTTTTTATAAAAACAGCTTCCATCTCTCTGCCATTAGTTCCTTCTAATCCTACTAAATTTCCCATTGTAATTTTGTTTTAATGCCTCCCTAAATTTTAAATATACTGCTGGTAACATGGGCTTGGCAAAATGCCACCAATCAGCTTTGTGCCTTGAATTTATCGGTTGCTTGGTGGCACTATCGCCAAGCCCCGTCCGTTCCCCAAAAGCCTCTGTCCTGGCGCAAGCGCCCCCTCCCTGCTTTTGGGGAATGCGATCCGCTTCTCGAAGCCCCGCCGGCCAGAGGCCTTCGGGGAACACTCGCTTTGACAAAAGCCAAAGCCATTCGCAAAGCGGATCGCATTACCAAACATTGTTTAATTAATAAAAATAAAAGCCTACGCACTGGTAGTGTTACAAGTTGAGCAAACTCCAATTGCAATAATATCTCCATCATCCTCATTTAATATTTTGGGGCAATCTCTACATTTATGGCTTTTACTCGCAATATTATACTCCCAAGCTGTCCGTATAATTTCATCACACGCCTTATCAACCTTACTCCCAAAATATCCGAAGTGCTTTCTAATAACTTCATTCATCCTTTTTGTAAACTCCTCCCCTGTAATGGAGTTATTCTCTCTGACCAATTCAGATTGCCTTATTATTTCAATTTGCGTTCCTGCGGTTAACTTAATACCGTTTCCTGTGTAATCATCAGGCACAACAATTCTCATTTTTATTTCCATATCCTTCGCTTTTTTATTTTTATTAATTAAACAACGAGCCTACGCTCAAATTCCTTACACACTTTGGTAACATCACCTTTGCGCTATTCTCCTACCTCACTATCCAACGCACAACAGACGCAAAGCTGCGGAACGTTATGTGCAATAAAATTTTTAATAATTATTTTTTCCACCGCACAAATGATTAAATGATTATTCTTCTTCCTTTTCAGTAAAGTCAGCAATAAATTCTTCTTCGGTTGGCAATTGAGCAATCGAATATGTCTTTGCAAGTTTAACAGGGTAATATTTTTCAGTCCTGTGTTCGGGATGATTAAAGTAGCTGAAAAATCTTTCTGTTTCGGCTAATGGTTTTTGATTAAGCCCTTCATAAACTTCAAAGGTGTTTTTATCTAAGTCAATTACATAAGTCCATTCGTTCATCAAACTATCTCCAGCAAACGCTTCTTTATTGATAAGTTTTTCCACTTGCCCATCGTAAATGGCTTTTAATATTTCCGCGCCCATATCCCTACTCAAATAAGGATATTTGTCCTTCCAATTACCATCGCTGTCAATAGCTTTGATTTCTTCCTCTGTGAAAAAACTTAGTTTGTCCACTTGCTCTTTAAATTTATTAAGGTCTGATTTCCTTAAAAACTCTAATGCAGTTGCACCTTGTCCTTCAGGGCAGCCATCCCATTGTCCGTATTGTGCAACTTTCGTTTTTTCTTGGCTAATTACCATTGTTAAATTTCTTGTTCCCATTTGATTTTGTTTTTATTAGTTAATGATTAAATTAAAATTCCCTCGCAAAAAATAATTATTAAAAATTTTACAGACACATAACACGGGCTTAAACAAAATTTGCTTTATCATTTTTCCATTTTTTTAATTTGGTATAAAGCAAACTTCGTTAAGCCCCAACCGTTCCCCAAAAGCCTCTGTCCTGGCGCAAGCGCCCCCTCCCTGCTTTTGGGGAATGCGATCCGCTTCTCGAAGCCCCGCCGGCCAGAGGCCTTCGGGGAACACTCGCTTTGACAAAAGCCAAAGCCATTCGCAAAGCGGATCGCATTAGCAAACATTAAAACGGGCTTACACACAGGCTCACCCACTTTGCTAACATCGGCTATAAAGTAATAAACCAAAAAGCCTACGCACGTTTTAGTTTCAAAACAGTTTGGTTCTTATCTTGTACTCCATCCATTTCTTTCAGCCAATAATTTAATTGCGTTTTTACCGAATCCATTCTCAGTTCTACATCGTATTCTTCCAAATCAAATTCTTTAAGCAATTCATTTATCTTGTCCCTAAATTCTTCTCGCCACGAATCCGCCCACAATTTCACGTTAGTAATTTCCGCTTTGTTATCGTTTGAATTTCGCTCTATTGTCGAAACTAAATCTTCTAATGTATTTTCCATTTTAATATTTAGGTTTTTTATTTTATATATCAAATTTTTTATCGTAATAACTTTCAGCATTTTCATACACGATACTTGGTACATCCATTTTGCCTTCTGGATTAGCTTTTCTATAAGCGTATTCTGCTCCAAATGCTATTGCTTCTTTTCGGCATAATTCCGAATATAATTTATCCAACGCCTCAAAACATTTAGTGGTTGGGTAAATTCCGCAATTGTCTGGGTTATCAAACATTTCGCTCATAATTTTTGTTCTTTCTGTTTTGAAAATCTCTAATCTTTGTTTCATATTTGTTTTGTTTTTAGTTTATAATTCCTTCGCTTTTTTTGGTTTACTACTTATAGCCGTGTAACGTTATAAGCCATTGGCGAAAAGCCAACGGTTCGCTTCGCCTTATAACACAGGCTAAAACGACAATTACTTAAACTTTTTTTGCCATCGCACATTAGTACTTCTTAATTAATTGGTCAAATCTAATTCGTGAAGGCTTTTTGTTTCCTTTAAATTGCACTACTCCTATTTTGGTAGTCCAGTCAGCCAAAAATTTCTTTTTCGTTTGACCAATTCGTATCAATACACCAGTCTTTACTATTTCGGTTGTGCTTCGGCTATTCAAATGGTGCGTATATTGCCAATGTACTGTATCGCCTACCTCTGGTGTATTTAAAATATCCTTTCTACAATCTTCGCATTGTTCTTTGCATCTTTTATTTTGGCTGTCCTCGCTCCAACAATATCCCTTTTTAATTATGTCAAGGTTACATTCATTATCATAATTAAAATGTTCGCACGAATGCCTGTCCTCGATATTATTTTTTCTGCAATAGCAATTTGTTTTCATATTTTTAGTATTAAATTCCTTCCCTCAAAAGTTTAAGTAACTGCGTTTAGCCCCATCCGTTATAAGCAATTAAAATAAAAATTTCCTACGCACCTTATTGTTTCTAACAAGGTCAAGTCTAATCTTCTTTTCATCGCCATCAATGCACAAAATATCTCTTATAATTTTATCGTCTTTTGTGCTATTCACTTCAATTGTTTTATGTCCTGCGTTTTCAATTTCTTCTTTTGTGCATCTTGGCATCATTCCGCTTTTATGTTGTGTAACGCATTTCATTGCACAATTGCAGGTACACATTTTGTCAGTTCCAATAATTATCAAAGCCATCGCTAATTTTTATTTTAACAGCTTATAACAAAGGCTAAAAAGCAATTGCCATCAGCATTAGTATTTCATAGCAGTATTTGTATAGGCAACTGCTTTTAGCCTCAACCGTTCCCCAAAAGCCTCTGTCCTGGCGCAAGCGCCCCCTCCCTGCTTTTGGGGAATGCGATCCGCTTCTCGAAGCCCCGCCGGCCAGAGGCCTTCGGGGAACACTCGCTTTGACAAAAGCCAA
>Ga0209514_10000551_pt1 | contig 75341 bp, 72 predicted proteins | sample Subgrocontami58m_FD_187452 | JGI IMG/M metagenome (GOLD analysis project Ga0209514, IMG submission 187452) | Subsurface groundwater microbial communities from S. Glens Falls, New York, USA - GMW37 contaminated, 5.8 m (SPAdes) (version 3) | ecosystem: Environmental > Aquatic > Deep subsurface >... | reverse complement strand
ACTATTTTAGTTGAAGGTAGACTTCAAACAAGGTCATGGGAAGGAAAAGATGGACAATCCAGAAAGACAACAGAAATAATTGGAGAGAGAATTCAATTTGGTCCAAGAAAAACTGGAGACGTTGGAGGTAAAGAAGAGGCTGCTCCACAAGATTCAAAGGTAGAAGAATTGCCAGTTATAGATTTAGAAGAAGGCGATATTAAACCAGAAGATTTACCATTCTAATATGAGAAAAGAACAGTGTTTTTTCTGCTCGCAGAATTCGATAGACATAAATTATAAGGAAACCGATTTACTTAAGAGATTTACCTCAAGCCAATCTAAAATAATTGATCCAATTCACACTGGAACATGTGCTAAGCACCAAAGGAAACTTGCTCTCGCCATAAAGCGCGCAAGGTTTATTGGACTCTTGCCGTATGTTAGGAGATAAAATAATCTTCGATTTTCTCTATAGTTTCTCTCATAAAGCGATGTTTATCGATTGGTTTTTTATTTTCTTAGCTAAATATTTAATCTATCTTATAATCCTAATCTTCATCTTTAACATCTTATTCAAACTAGATGGTTTAAAGAAAAAGATATCGTTAAGTTTGCTTACAATGTTTTCAGTTATTATTTCTCGCGGTGTCTTAACTGAAGTAATAAGATTTTTCTATAATGCTCCACGTCCGCTTGATAATCCAAATATACAATCGTTAATTGGTCATGAATCTGGATTTTCTTTCCCATCGGGGCATATGGCGTTTCTTATACCAATAGCCTTGTGGAGCTTTTCGATAAATAAGAAGCTTGGAATTTGGTTAAGCGTACTTACTCTTCTTGTAGGAATTGGGAGAATAATTTCCGGAGTTCATTATCCAGTAGATATTTGGGGAGGAATTGTAGTTGGAATAATAGGATTTTATTTTGCAAGATTTCTATTTAGGAAAACCAACACGGCATCATAGTGACTATTTTATGATTGACCAGTTATTTTTAAATTTTGTCTGATTTTTTGTATGTGAAATATCAAGTTGTGTAATTTCTGGCGTTGTTTTTTGTTTTTTAATAAAGATTATTCTATGAGTTGCACTGGAAAAACGTTTATTTATATTTCTTAATTGTTTTTCATTGTTCCAAAGATAGTCCCTCGTAAAAATAAAGAACTTTGGATTTTTAAAGTTTTCTGGCAATTGAACAAAAATTAAATAGTTAAAATAACAAAAATCACCACAAACTTCACCTCTTTTTGGATGTTTTATAAAACGTCTCGAATGCACACCGCATTGCTTGACGTTAAGTGCTGCTCCATAGCCTTCCCCATACCACTCATTTTTTAAGCGCGACGTCTTAATTTCCACACCTATAGTATCATTTCCCTTTTTCATAACGATATCAGCTCGTGATTGGCCGTTACCAAGATTTATTTCATACCCCATTCGTTCAAAACGACTTTTAAGTTCTTTCCAAACCAACAATTCTCCGTAAAAACCAACTATATCAGGCGTTGCTCTCCGCTCTAGACGACCTAAATCAAGATTAAGCTTTTCAATATCTACGATAGCACGTTTAATATCTTTTACATTAACCGCGTTTTTTTTGTTCATAAAAATTAAGTTTTGTCTTGGTGCCCGAGGAGAGAGTCGAACTCTCACAACATTGCTGTTATTGGATTTTGAGTCCAACGCGTCTGCCATTCCGCCACCCGGGCTAATTTTCGGATTGATAATGCCACAAAAGAAAGCTATAGTAAAGATAAATTATGGACGAAGAAGAAAAAATTGAAAACCAAATACAACCAGCCTCCGAGGTAAATAATCCATTTATTCCAAGTACAATTCCTAATCCAATTCCAGCTGTTGTATCAGAAGAAACTAAAATAGAGAGTCAGAAACCACCATATATATCGACTCCGAAGCCTAGTAAGTTAGGGACAGCAATTTTTCATATAGAGGTTGGGAAAATTAAACCTAATCCCCAACAACCAAGAAAAGATTTTGATCCAGAACACTTAAAAGAGCTTGCTGAATCAATCAGAGAGTTTGGTGTTATTCAACCACTTATTGTTTCAAGAGTTGAAACCGAAAACGAAGACGGAACGACAAACGTTTCTTACGAACTTATCGCAGGAGAAAGAAGACTTATGGCATCAAAGTTGGCAGGCCTCCCAGTCGTCCCAGTAATTATTCGTTCCATTGATTTAGAAAGAGAAAAACTTGAGCTCGCGATTATCGAGAACATCCAGAGAGCAGATTTGAATCCAATTGAATCAGCTAAGGCTTTTGCAAGATTACAAGATGAATTTAAGTTAACTCAACGAGAAATTGCAGTTAAACTTGGTAAAAGTAGGGAAGTAGTTGCAAATAGCTTAAGACTTTTGAATTTACCAACTGAAATTCAGGAGGCAGTTTCCAGCAGACTTTTGTCAGAGAGCCAAGCTAGGATGCTTTTGTCAGTTTCTGACATCCCAAGTCAAAAAGCATTATTTGATGAAATACTTAACGAAAATTTGAGTGTGAGAGAAATAAGATCAAGAGTTAGAAGCAGGCTTTATCCCGAGGAAGCTACCATCCAAAATCCACTTATTACACCAGAGACATTTGTGTCTTATGACCCACATACGTCTGCGCTTAAAGAGCAACTTGAAGAATTTTTAGGAACTAAAGTTGATTTAAGAAAGGAAGGGGATAGCGGTAAAATTACTATTAATTTCTATTCAGAAGAGGAGTTGTCTTCAATTATCGAAAAACTTCTTAAACAAAACGATAGTCAATCTCTTTAACTTCTTTTAGAGTTTTAAATTTAAGTATTAGTTTTAAGACCTTATCCTTATCATCAAGGTCGCATTTTATTTTAAACATATAAAATTTGCTGTGACCCTCCATCCTGGAATCCAAACTTAGTATATTTATATGTGATCTCGAAATTATCACAGACAAATCTTTAAAAAGCCCCAATCTATGTTGCGCGAGAATTCTAAATTCTGTTACTCTTTTTTTAGTTATCATCATATTGTTGTTGCCTTTTTTAAGAGCGTTTCTTATATGTTCTTTTGCGCCAGATGTTACTGCAAAATCTAACCATGAAGGCGATGGCTTCTTGCCTTTCTGAATTATTATCTCAACAACATCCTGTGGCTTTAACTTGTAATCTAACGGAACAATTTTTCCATTAACCTTTGCTCCGATACATTGATTGCCAAGATCGCTGTGTATTTTATATGCGAAATCAACAGGCGTTGATCCAAGAGGTAAATCGATAACTTCTCCTTTTGGAGTTATCGCAAAAATTCTGTCTTTAAAAAAATCTATCTTAAAAGAGTCGAGCAATTCTTCCGGGTTTAAGTTTTCATTATTTTGCCAAGCCCGCAGCTGTTCAACCCAAGCCAATTCTTTCTTATCGGCGACGGCAATTCTCTTGCCCATATATTCTTTTGTTCCTTTCATTTGTTGGTATGCCCAATAAGCTGCAATTCCGTTTTCAGCTTCGAAATGCATTTCTTCAGTTCTTATTTGGAACTCAACTATTTTTTGATCAATGCATATAACCGATGTATGAAGACTTTTATATCCATTTGGCTTCGGCATAGCTATATAGTCTTTTATGAAACCTGGCAATGGACGCCAAAGTTTGTGTATTATGCCTAAAGTCGCATAACAATCCTCAATATTCTTAACAATAATTCTAAAAGCAACCAAATCGTGCACTTGGTCTAAGTCCATATCTTTTCTAAGCATCTTTTTATAGAGGCTTGCATACCTTTTTGCTCTAAAGTCTATTGATATCGGATGAATTCCTGCATCATTCAAAGCCTTGTCAACTATTGGTTTAATTTTCTTTAGATATTTATCTTTTTCCTCGTATTTATATTTTACATTTTCAACCAACCATCTATATTCTTTTGGATAAACATAAGGGAAACACATGTCCTCTAGTTCACCAGAAACTTTTTGCATTCCTAAGCGTGATGCAAGAGGAGCATATATTTCTATCGTTTCAAGAGCTATTCTTTTTTGTTTTTGAAGAGGCAGGGCGGATAAGGTTTTTATGTTGTGATAGCGATCGGCTAACTTGATAATCACGACCCTTAAATCCTCTGCCATTGCAATGAACATTTTTCTTAAGTTATCAACCTTGGTTTCAGCGCCTCTATATTTAATACGTCCTAGCTTTGTAACCCCATCCACTAGAAACCTTACTTCAGGTCCGAGTTTTTCTTCTATCATCTCCAGTGTTACTTTTGTATCTTCCGGAACGTCGTGAAGAAGTCCTGCGGCAATAGTTGTTTCATCCATTCCCCAGTCAGCCAGGTTTTGAGCTGTTGCCAAGGAATGACTAAAATAAGGCTCCCCAGTCGCTCTAAGCTGACCTGCATGGGCCTTTTTTGCCATATCGTAGCTCCTGGCGACAAGGCCGTTCTTATTCTTTGAAATCTCTTCTAAAACCTTCATTACAAGGGATTTTACCTTTTGGTAGGGAATAATTCCAATTGGTTTTAGTAATAGATATTATTGTTCGTTCTGAAATCCTTCGAGTGGGTTCCCAGTAGGAGAACTAAACTCTAAAATTAATCTTTCTTCTCTCCTAATGTTGGGTTTGTCCAAGAGGCATAATCGCATTCTGGATATCTGCTACAGCCATAAAATATTCTTCGTCTTTTAGTTCTTTTAATAACAACGTCTCCTTCTATGCATTTAGGACACTTCATATTTATAGAATTAGTTTGCTGTACTAAACTTCTTGTATTTTTGCATTCAGGAAATCCAGAACATGCTAAAAATTTTCCAAAACGACCAAATTTTATAACCATTGGTTTATCACAAAGATTGCAGACCTCATCAGTCTCTTCGGTAGTAACTAATTTCTTAACATCTTCATATTTTTCGTCCAAGTTCTTTATGAACGGTCCATAAAATTCGGCGATAAGTTTTTGCCAATCATCCTTTCCGTCTGCAACATTATCGAGTTCCTCTTCCATTTTAGCGGTAAACTCAATATCAACAATTTGTGGGAAGTTCTCATTCAAAACCTTATTTACCATCTCTCCAATTTCCGTTGGCTGAAATCTTCGCTGTTCTTTCACGACATAATTCCTAGTCTGTATTACAGAAATAATACTTGCATAGGTTGATGGTCTTCCTATTCCAAAAGCTTCAAGTGTTTTAATTAAACTCGCTTCATTATATCGAGGAGGCGGTTCGGTAAAATGCTGATCTGGATTTACTTTTGAGACGGTAAGCATCTCACCTTCCTTAACTGCTGGAACTTCCTTCTCTTCAAATTTTGTCGGCCAAACTTTAAGAAATCCATCAAACTGAAGCGTTATTCCGTTAGTTTTTACTTCATATATTCCACCATTTGCTTTTATAGAAGTTGAATCAAAAATAGCAGGTGGCAATTGCGATGCCATAAATCTCCTCCAGATTAGTTCATAAACTCGATTTTCTTGAGGAGTTAAATCTTTTTTAGCAAAAGTTTCTGGATCTAATTTTGGATTCGTCGGCCTTACAGCTTCGTGAGCTTCTTGGGCAAGACGGGAGGTGCTCTTAAACTTCCTAGGGGAATCAAGCAAATAATCTTTTCCCAATGTTGATTCAATCCAACTTGCGGCTTCCTTAAGAGAAAATTCGGATAAATTGACAGAGTCCGTTCTCATATAGGTTATAAATCCTTTTTCATACAAACTCTGCGCAACCTGCATAGTTCTTCTCGCTGGAAATCCTAATTTCTTTGAAGCCTCTTGTTGTAAAGTGCTTGTTGTAAATGGGGGATAGGCATTTTTTCTTAACTCCCTTTTCTCAATTGAGGCAACATCAAAGGTTTTTGTTTTCTCTAACGCTTCAGAGATTTCTTTCGCTTTCTTTTCAGAATTTATTTCAAATTTATCTAACGTCTTGCCGTCAATTTTAGATAGCTCGAAATTAATTTCGTGAGCTTCTTTATTTTTAAGAATTAAATCAATCGTCCAATATTCATCTGGTTTGAATTTTTTTATTTCAGTCTCTCTCTCAACGATAAGTTTTAGGGCAACAGATTGTACACGTCCGGCTGATAATCCCGATGCAACCTTTTTCCACAAGAATGGGGATAGCTTATAACCAACCAATCTGTCTAACACCCTCCTCATTTGTTGGGCGTTTACTAGATTCATATTTATCTCCCTTGGGTTCTCAAGAGCTTTCATTATCGCTTCCTCTGTAATTTCATGGAAGGCAATTCTTTTTACTACCTCTTTTCTTTCTTCGAGTTTAAGAGCATGTACCAAGTGCCATGCGATTGCCTCTCCCTCCCTATCCTCATCGCTTGCGAGAATTATCTCGCTGGCTTTGGCCGCAAGTTTCTTTAGGGCAGTAACTCTTTTTTGATTCTTTCTTGGAGTAACGTACTTAGGAAGAAATGAGTTTTCAACATCCACTCCAAGCTGACCCTTTGGCAAGTCTCTTACATGGCCATATGAAGATTCAACTTTATATTTCTTGCCCAAAAAAGCGCCAATTGTTTTGGCTTTTGTTGGTGATTCAACGATAACTAAACTTAAGCCCGAATTTTTAGTGGATGGCATATTATATAGTGTAACCCTTGTCTGTTTCCTTAACGATATTTTGAATAATTAAGATGGCGAGCGCCTGATTAACTATTTGAGCTTCAAGTTTAGTCAATTCGATAATTTGGTCAATAGCAAGCGCCGACCCGCTCGTCTTTATAATTTCAAATATCAGTCGTTCTGAATCATTTAATAATTTTGGATTTTCCAGGGGCTTCACTTGAACTTCGAACCCTAAATCCTCTAAAACTTCCTCTGGTGAGGTAACTAGAGTCGCACCGTCTCTTATTAACGCGTGCGAGCCGACATAATTCGGGTGGTTTATTGGCCCTGGCACAACAAAAACTGGCACTCCCTGATCGGCGGCAAAACCGGCAGTCGCAATTGCGCCGGATTTCTTTGGCGCCTCAATTATAATGACCGCCTTAGAGAGTCCGCTTATTATTCTGTTTCTCATTATAAAATTATCTTTGTAAGATGGTGTTCCAGGTTCATATTCAGAGATAATTGCTCCGTGAGTTTCCAGTATCTTCTGCGCCAACGATTCGTTTTGGGCTGGATAAATTTTATCCACCCCATTGCCAAGGACAGCAATTGTTCTTCCATTGCTTAGTAGAGCACCAGTGTGCGCAGCCGAATCAATTCCTAAGGCCAAACCACTGACTATCGTTACGCCTAAATTAGAAAGTTTTGCGGAAAAATCCTTGGCGATAAGAATTCCCAAGGAAGTTGCTTTTCTTGTACCAACAATTGCGATATTAAATCCCGAAAGATCAGCACCTCCTCTAACAAAAAGTTTTTTGGGAGGGTTTTTAATTTCCCTTAGAGATAATGGATATAATTTATCGCCGAAATTTACTTTATTGATCTCTTGAGACATACGCTTTATATGGTAGCTAATATTGGGTATAATTTCTAATAAGTTTTAATGGACGACTTTAAGAAGAAATTAATTTTACGTTTGGCCGTTGCCTTTGGAGTAGTGGCTGTTATAGGTTTTCTTATATTTTATTTAGGGTCCGACATCGAGAAGAGGAGTAATCTTATTTTCTCTACCAGGTCAGCTTTTAGTCAAAGTGTCAGCGACGTAAATGAATTGGCAAGATTAAGGGAAGTTGCTAAGTCGATCATCCCGATGAAGGAAACTCTTGATAAAGCCCTTCCAAGGCGTGATACGCTCTTTAGTTTGCCAAGGGAATACGAAAAGATGGCGACTGATTCCGGTCTCGAATTTACATTTAAGTTTGGCGAGGAAAGCAAACCGCAACAGAATGCGCCAAGCAGGATTAGGTTTGAGATGAATATACGAGGGGATTACGATAAACTTTTAGCATTTCTGCAGTCAATTGAGATAAGTCCGCATTATATAAATTTTTTGAGTTTAAACCTTATAAGGATAGAGGGTAATAGGTACAATATAACATTAAGTGGGGAGATATTTTTCAATGAATAAAAATAATTTTCAAAAAGTTGAAAGAGGTATTTTAGCTGCCGGGATCATTACTCTCCTAATTACAGTTTTAATTGTTATTTATTCTCTCGGCTTTATTTCAACCAGCCTCTTGCATGCCTCATCAACAGATACTAATATTGGTAAGTCAAATCTTGAGATAAACATTAAAGGGTTTGAGGATTTAGGACTTAAATAGTATCTCTCCTGATTTCCAGGCTTTAGATAAACTAGAGTGAGTAGGTCTCCGCCGGCGGATCTCAGCCCAAGGCTGATAAGCCTCGAGTTCAAGCCTTAAGCTGACAGTGATATGGGTGAGTAGTTCAGTGGTAGAACGCTGTCCTGATAAGACAGAAGTCGGAGGTCCGATCCCTCCCTCACCCACCATGCGCCCTTAGCTCAGTGGTAGAGCATTTGCACGACACGCAAAGGGTCAGAGGTTCGATACCTCTAGGGCGCACAATTTCGGTTAATTTGAATCACGAACTATGAACATAAAAATAGTCTACGAAGACAACAATTTTTTGGCGATAAATAAACCATCTGGTGTTTTGGTACACGCTACCACTCACGGAAATAATGAAGGTACGCTTGTCGAATTTTTATTATCAAAATATCCGGAAATTAAAAACGTTGGAGACCTGCCTACCGGCAGGCAGGCGTTCCATATTCGTCCAGGAATCGTTCATCGCTTGGACAAGGATACGTCAGGTGTAATGATTATTGCTAAAAATCAAGAATATTTTTTATATCTAAAAAATCTTTTTCAAACTCATAAAGTTACGAAAACCTATCTTGCTTTGGTTTATGGAGCCGTTAAAGAAAAAGAAGGAATAATAAATAAACCGATTGGCTTGAAGCCAGGAACGACTAAAAGAACTGTTTTTATCAAGAACGCAAAAATGGTGAAAGAGGCTGTTACGGAGTATAAGCTCCAAAAAATAATAAATATTGAGGGTCAAGAGTACTCATTACTTAAAGTTTTTCCAAAAACAGGAAGGACTCATCAGATAAGAGTGCATTTGGCATCCATCGGTCACCCTGTAGTCGGGGATAAACAATATGGAAGTAAGAAGCTGCTTAGTCTAGTAGGAAGACTATTTCTTCATGCCGATTCAATTGAGTTTGAAAAGAGTCCAGGAGAAGTTATAAAAATCGGAGCCGATTTACCGAAAGAACTTCAAATCTTCTTGACAAAGTAATGATTTTGTGCTTTCATTAAAACTTAGTAAAGTAAGTACATTAACAGCTAAAAATCTACTTGTGGTTAGTCATAGCTTTTAGGTGATAGGTAACTCTGTCTCTTAAGAGCTATGACTAACGGCCCTGCCTAAGGGGCGGGAAGAAAGCTAAGTCGTGTAAGGGAGTGTGTCATGATCAAGCGAATGGTCGCAGCGGACTACACGAATCTCCGTCGCAGGACGGACGAAGTCGTTCTCCGCTTCGACAAGCGGGATGATGGCTGGCAGCTCGTCCAGCACACACCCCGGCGTCTCAAGGACGGGGCGAGTCTCGAGTTCGTCTCCTTCCTCAAGGGAGACGAGCCCAAAATCTCTGGTGAGGAGATGCGGAGGCGGGCTGTCAAGATGGGTGCGAACTTCGGTCAGGGGGAAAAGGGGTGTACTACATCCCGTTCCCTGGCACCCTCTGGCAAGACCCGGACGGTAGCCTGGGTGTCTCGTGCCTGCTCTGGTTCGGTGGCGGGTGGGGCCTGAGCTTCCACCGGCTCGTCGCCTTCGGCTGGCGCTCGGATGGCCATCTCGTGCGCCCTCTCGCAAGTAGCTTGATCCTTGGACTCTAGCGCACGGCCCGTGGGAACTCCACGGGCCGTTCACATACCTAAAAGATTTAAAAAGTATCAAAATTATTGACAAAAACTCCTAAAAAGCTATCATATTCGAGCATTACTTAGATGATAGATAATGAAACTTTAGCGAAAATTAAATCCGGCGCGACTGTTCGCGTCGAGGAGAAGATTAAAGAAAAAGACAAAGAAAGACTCAGTCATTTTTCCGGGTTGGTTTTGGCAAGGAAGCACGGTAAAGGAAATTCAGCCACAATTACAATAAGAAGTGAAGTAGCGGGAGTTGGTGTTGAAAAAATTTATCCACTTTTTTCTCCAATGATTAATAAAATTGAAATTATAAATTCTCCAAAGAAAGTTAAGCGTTCTAAGCTATACTTCTTAAGAGACTTGTCCAAAAAGAAGATTAGACAGAAATTGGGATCTAAAGATAATTAGTTTTGTGTTTGAGTTGCACGGCCCGCCAGAGGCGGGTAAAGTAGAGGAGGCAGACTTGGTCGCCCTTGGCGACCGCGCTACCTTGAAGTGGTGTGAGAGAAGATTAGCTATGGGTGTAAAACAACGCGCGGGTGGCGAAACGGCAGACGCGCTACCTTGAGGTGGTAGTTCCCGCAAGGGATTGGAGGTTCGATTCCTCTCCCGCGCACACTAGTGTTTAGAGCACTTCAACTATCGCGGTTTTCACCCCGAAGTTTATTGCTTCGCTTGTTGTCGGAAACCAAATATCTAATTTATTCTTGTTCTTCTCGTGCATCCTATCTTCAACTACGAAAATTCGGTCGCCGAAGATTTTAGGGATTTTAACCTTAGTTCCGAATGGGAGCCAATTTGCGGCGATCACACCGGACCTAACTTTGCCACCAGATGCCGTTATAAACGGCGTATCATCAGTTTCCTCTATGCGGCTGGAGTAGGCGGTTATTGTTACCTGTACTTGTTTAGGGAAGTTTACGGGGCTCTGGTTTAGAAGAGCTGTAGGATAACCAAGGTTTAAAGCCTCGTTTGTTATCTCTTCAGCCAAGCCAACTTTTAAAGTTCCGACTATGAGCAGTAGGGCAATTAAGCCCAAACGTTTGCTTATTTCCATATTTTGGCAATAAAAACCTCCCTTTATGGGAGTCTTATTACTTCCTAAATAGTAGCAAAAAAGGCTATAATTGTCAAAATGACCGAACATTACACAAAGGCAATTGTTTTGGGTAGAGAGCCAAGAAATGAATTCGATGAAACGATCAGCTTGTATACCAAAAAGCTCGGTAAGATATCGGCAATCTCAAAAAGCATTCGCAAAATTACATCTAAATTATCAGGACACCTTGTAAAAGGTAATCTGGTTGACGTAAGAGTTCTTGATAATGATAGTTTCCAAATAATAGACGCCCTAAGCGACAAAGTTGCTTCATCCCAAGAATTTTTTAGACTTCTTGGGTTTATAGAGAAGATGACTCCATATGCTGAACCAGATTTATCAATTTGGTATGAATTAGAACGGGCATGCAAAACTCAAAATTTTGGAAACTCTACATATAGAAAAATACTCCAAGCTTCTGGTTTCGATCCAGAGTTTGCGAAATGCGATAACTGCGGCGATAACAAAATTGCTTATTTCAATCCTCCCGATATAATGTTTTTATGTTCAGAGTGTCTTAATAAATCTTTTATAAATAGAAATGAAGTTTTTGCAATCTAATACAATTTATATAATTTTTGGAGGACTTGCTCTTGTGGGAGCACTTTATTTTTTAGGATTTTTTTCTTCCGGCGATATTCTTTTGAAACTTTCTCCTTCAAATATTTCCCCTAAAATTGGAGAACCTTTTGATATATCAGCAAATTTTATTAATAACTCAGTGAATACGGTAAAGGGAGTAAGGGTTACTCTTAAGGCGCCAGGGGGAGTGGTATTTTTTGATTCTGAAAGCAACTTTGAGGAGCGAGAAGTGGGGGATATAAAGTCTGGCGGAGTACATCCAGAATCTTTCAAGGTAGTTTTAGTACCTAAAAAAGATGGTGATAGTCTGGATAGGAAATTTATGGCAACAGTTTCATATTCTCCAGAGTCCGTTGTTGCGAGATTTGAAAAGTCGGAAGAATTAGATGTCAAGGGATTTGATTCAGCGATTATTGCCTCGATTAAGTCGCCAGAGAAAGTTTTCTCCGGTGAAGAATTTGAGAACACCTTTGAATACGATAAACCAAAAGACGAATCACTGAAAATAAATCTTAAAATGGAATATCCACCTTCATTTACATATACATCGAGCAGTCCAAGCGCTAACTCTGATGGCGTTTGGAAATTAAATAATCCTAAAGGAAAGATTGTAATAAGAGGTAAAGTCGATTTACCAGATGGTCAAATATTTACAATGAAGTCCAATCTTGTGGCAAGCATATTGGGAAAAGAATATATAATCGCTTCATCAAATAGAGATGTGCAAGTTTCACAATCTCCATTATCTCTAAACATTTCACTTCCCGATAGTTCTAAAGTGGCATACTACCCAGGGGAAACATTGGATTATACCGTCTCTTATAGAAATAATACTCAAGTCGCTCTCCAAGATATTATTTTAAAGGCGCAATTAATTGGCACGATATATGACTTTACATTTCTAAATGTAAATGGGGGCAGTTTTAATTCTTTGAACAATACTATTAGTTGGAATTCGGCTAACATCGCCGATTTTAAATCTCTAACAGCTGGCGCGAGCGGTGTTATAAATTTTTCCATAAAATTAAAACAAGATTATCCAATTAAAAGACTAAACGATAAAAACTTTACCTTGAAGGTAAATGGGAAGATTGAATCTCCAACAGTTCCATATCTTATCTCAGCAAGTAAGACAATAAACTCTCAAGCACTAGAGACAAAAGTTGGCGGTAGATTATCAGAGTCTACAAAGGTTTATTTTCGAGATGCCAACGCGGGAATATTAAATAATGGCCCATTTCCTCCTAAGGTGGGGAGCACCACTAACTTCACGGTGCATTTCATACTTACCAATTTCTCAACCGATTTAAGTGGTATAGAGATAAGTACGAAGCTTAGCGATGGCGTAAGTTTTACAGGTAAGGTTAAAAGCAATATAACTTCGTCTCCTAAGTATGATGAGGTCTCTAACACCGTTACTTGGAAAATAGATAAGTTGTTCGCGACAACTGGAATTACGGGGGATGCGGCAGAGGCAATCTTCCAAATAGCGGCAAACCCATCGCAATTTAACGCAGGGAATTATATGAATTTAATCGGCGATACTTCTATTAAAGCCTATGATGAATTTACTGGGGTAACTTTGACTGGTACAAATTCGGCAGTTACAACTAGATTGCCAGACGACATGAGCGTAAGTGAGGGAAGTGGAATTGTTGTACAATAGCGTAATGGTAAATTCGATGGAAAAATTAGTTAGTTTATGTAAAAGAAGGGGATTTGTATTTCCCGGAAGTGATATTTACGGTGGGCTTTCTAATTCGTGGGACTACGGACCATTGGGAGTAGAACTTAAAAACAATATAAAGAATTTGTGGTGGGACAAGTTTGTTAGAAGAAGAGATGATATGGTGGGAATTGATGCAGCATTAATAATGAATCCAAAAGTTTGGGAAGCAAGTGGACACTTAAAAAACTTTTCTGATCCACTTATTGAATGCAAAAAATGTAAGAGGCGTTTTAGGGAAGATACAATTTCCGAGAAATGTCCAGAATGTGATGGTGAATTAAGTAAGGCAAGACAATTTAATTTAATGTTCAAAACTTTTATTGGTCCAACCGAGGACGGTTCGAACATTGCATATTTCCGTCCAGAAACTGCGCAAGCGATGTTTGTTGATTTCAAAAACGTATTAGATACAACAAGAAGGAAATTGCCTTTTGGAATTGCTCAAATTGGTAAAGCTTTCAGAAACGAAATTACTCCTGGAAACTTTATTTTTAGAACAAGGGAATTTGAACAAATGGAAATCGAATATTTTATTCGTGAAGAAGAATGGAAGAAAAGTTTTGAATACTGGAGAGAGGAGATGATAAATTGGATAAAATTTTTAGGAATCGATATTGAAAAAATTCATGAGCTTGAGATACCAGAAAAAGACCGCGCGCATTATTCAAAGAGAACAATCGATTTTGAATATGAGTTTCCATTTGAAAAAGCGGAACTATATGGACTTGCATATAGAACAGATTTTGATTTGAAGAATCATTTTAAAGAACCTCCATATAAAGATCAAGAAACTGGAGAAGAATTTTATCCTCACGTTATCGAACCGACATTTGGGGTGGATAGATCAATTCTTGCCGTCTTATCCGAAGCTTATACGGAAGAAGGAGAAAGAGTCGTTTTGAAGTTAAAACCTTTACTTGCACCATACAAAGTTGCAATCTTTCCACTACTTGCGAATAAGCCAGAGTTAGTTGAAAAAGCTAGAAGACTTTATGATGAATTAAGAAAAAACTTCACAGCCGTCTTTGATGATCGCGGTAATATTGGCAAACGTTATTATTCTCAGGACGAGATAGGAACTCCGTGGTGCGTAACAGTTGACTTTGAAACGCTTGAGAATAATACTGTAACGGTTAGAGATAGGGACAGCGCAACTCAAGAGAGGATTGAAATAGAAAAATTAAAAGATTATTTCCAAAATGAACTTCAAAAAAACAACACTTGATAACGGGCTTCGCATTATAACAGTTCCACAAAACGATAGCCTCAGCGCTACCGTTTTGGTTTTAGTAGCGGCAGGATCTAAATATGAAACGAAAGATATAAACGGACTATCCCATTTTTTGGAGCACATGTGTTTCAAGGGAACAAAAAACAGACCGCATACAATCGATATTGCTGGAGAATTAGACTCAATAGGAGCTCTTTATAATGCTTTTACTGGGCAAGAATACACTGGATATTACGCAAAGTCAGAAGCAAGACACATAGATAAAATTTTAGATATTGTTTCCGATTTATATCTTAATCCTGTTTTTGACCAAGAAGAGATAAATAAAGAAAGAGGAGTAGTAATTGAGGAAATTAATATGTACGAAGATCTTCACATGAGGCGAGTTCAAGAAATTTTTACCCAACTTTTGTATGGAGATCAACCGGCTGGTTGGGATATAGGTGGAGATAAAGAAGTTATAAAAAGACTTAATAGAGAAGAGTTTATTAAATACAGAGGCGAGCATTATCTTGCTAATTCAACAGTGGTTGTTGTTGCAGGAAAGTTTGATGAGAATAATACAATCGAGAAAATTAAAAGTTTTTTTTCAGGAATTCATAGTGGCATTAAATCTGACAAGATAAAAACAATTGAGCATCAAGAAATCCCTGGAATTTCAATTAAACATAAAGACATAGATCAAACCCACATGGTTTTAGGGGTTAGAACTTTTGATTTGTTTGATAAGAGAAGATATGCACTGGAGGTTTTATCGAGCGTCTTAGGAGGGGGAATGAGTTCTAGGTTATGGCAAAAAGTAAGAGAAGAAATGGGTGCCGCTTATTACGTTCACGCAAACGCCGATTTTTATACTGATCATGGATTTTTAGCTGTAAGCTCTGGAGTTGATAACACTAAATTAAAAGAAGTTATTAAAGCCGTACTTCACGAGTTCTCTTCTATAAAGAACGATGGTGTGAACGATGCAGAACTTAAGAGAGCTAAGGATAATCTAACAGGTGGATTAGTTATAGGACTTGAAACATCTGACAGTCTGGCCAATTTCTATGGGCTAGGAGAGATTCTAAAAGAGGATATTATGTCACCAGATGAATTATCAAAGAATATACAAGCTGTCACCGCGCAAGAAGTAAAGGAAGTTGCCTCGGAAATATTTAAGAACGAGAGACTAAACCTTGCGATAATAGGACCGCTTAGCGATAACGAAACATTGCGGCCAATACTAAAAATAGATTAGAATTAATGGGTGAATCCTGTTAATTTAGAAATTTCTTGGGAGAGCCTGCTAAGGATAGTTGTGGTAGGTGGAGTTGTGGTTTTAGCTTATATTGCCAAGGAAGCTGTGGTTGTCCTGCTCCTCGCAATTTTTATATCGGCTGCATTGGACAATTTTGTTGTTAAATTAGAGAAATTTTTACCAAGACTTGTTGCGACCATAATAGTTTATCTTTCCCTCATAACATTAGTTACGTTGGTTTTTTACGCGATAATTCCGGTAGCTATTCTAGAGCTAAAAGGAGCTCTCACGAACTTAAGCAATCTAACTAGTCAATTTTTTGGATCTGGTATATCAATTCCAGTAGAACAATTGATTAATCCAAATATTGATAAGATAGCCAGTCTATTGTTGTCCGGCAACACATCTTCATTTTTTGGCGTAATTTCAAAATTTTTGGGTGGCGCTTTATTTATCATTGCAACCCTAATAAGTTCTTTCTATCTAACTGCGAGCCGTGACGGAGTAGGAACTTTTCTTGCCGATATTTTTCCAGAGAAACTTGAAGAGAAAGTTTTAAATATTTATTACAGATCAAAAAATAAAATTGGCAAGTGGTTTCAAGCGCAAATAATTCTTGCTTTAACAATAGGAATTGTTACTTTTGTAGGACTTTCATTTACGAGCATCAAATACGTATTTCTATTATCTATAGTTGCCGCGCTTTTTGAAGTGATTCCCGTTGTTGGACCAATATTTGCTGGAGCAGTCGCCGTTGTTATTGCCTTGACTGAATCTGTAGATTTGGCTATTTATGTGGCCATTTTTTACGTAATCGTCCAACAAATAGAAAGTCATATTCTTGTACCATTGATAATGAAGAAAGCTCTAGACCTTCATCCAGTTGTTATACTTGTGTCCCTCCTTGCTGGTCTTGAGATTGCAGGACCAATAGGGGCAATATTAGCAGTTCCAACTTCGGTAGTCTTGGGAGAATTTGTTGGAGATTTAGTCGAGGAGAAAAAATCGAGAAGAAATGAAAGACAACAAGAGTAATGAGCGAAAAATCTAAAAAGAATAATAAATTTTATATAACCACAACAATTCCATACGTTAATGCACCGCCCCATATTGGGTTTGCGCTCGAGGTTATCCAGGCTGACATCATTGCCCGCTATCATCGGCTTCTCGGGGAGGAGGTTGTTTTCAATACAGGTACCGACGAGCACGGTTTGAAAATTTACCGCCAGGCGCTCAAAGAAAAAAAAGATCCGCAGCAATATGTGAACGAGTACGCAGCGAAGTTTGAGAAACTCCGGACGGCACTCAATTTGAGCTACACGAACTTCATTCGCACGACCGATCCGCATCACCAAGCGGCTGCCCAAGAATTCTGGAAGTTGTGCGACAAGAGTGGAGACATCTATAAAAATGACTACGAGGTCAAGTACTGCGTGGGTTGTGAACTGGAGAAGACTGATTCAGATCTCTTAGAAGGACATTGCCCAATTCACCTGAATCTAGAGCTTGAGATTATAAAAGAAGAGAACTACTTTTTCAGATTCTCGAAATACAGAGATTCCCTCCTTGCTTTTTACGAAAAGAACCTCGATTTTGTTATTCCGGATTTCCGGTTCCAGGAAATCAAAAACTTTGTAAGCGCCGGGCTTCACGATTTTAGCGTCTCGCGTCTTAAGTCGAAGATGCCGTGGGGTGTACCTGTCCCTGGCGACGAAAGGCAAGTGATGTACGTTTGGTTCGACGCCTTGGTGAACTATATTTCGACCCTCGGCTGGCCTGAAAAGGAGGACTTCGGAGGATTCTGGCCGGGCGTGCAGATCGCAGGCAAGGACAACCTCCGTCAGCAGTCCGCGATGTGGCAAGCGATGCTCATGTCGGCCGGCTTGCCGAACTCTAAAGAGATCCTCATCCATGGTTTTATCACGAGCGGGGGAGAGAAGATGAGTAAGAGCTTAGGAAACGTTGTTGATCCTCTCGAGATCGTCGAGAAGTACGGGACCGACGCGTTGCGATATTGGCTAGTGGGGGAAGTGGCAACCTTTGGCGACGGCGATTTTACATGGGAGAAATTCAAGGAGAGCTATAACGTGAACCTCGCAAACAGTCTTGGAAATTTTGCAGCTCGCATCTCCACCTTAGCCCAGGCTATGGGTGAGATTAGAAAAGTTCCACTTGATAAGAAGGTAGAATCGGCAATTCAGATTACTCGCACTAAATTTGCTGATAGTTTGCAAAGTTTCAGATTCCACGAGGCACTTACGGAAATCTGGAAATTGATTCGAGTTGGCGATTTATATCTGAATGAGCGTAAGCCATGGACAGAAAGCGACCATGAGGGAAAATTGAAAACCATTTATAGTTTGGTGGTTCTTCTGGACAATATCAGCTGGATGATTTCTTCGATTCTACCTGGCACCTCAGAGAAAATAACCACTGCCATTAAATGGGTTTCCGACAATTCTTTGACAGTTCATAAAGTGGAGCAGCTGTTCCCACGGATAGATTAGCCATGCCTAAAGCTTTCGATGTTCATACGCACACTCAGTTTGCTGCGTACGAAAATGATTATAAGGACGTTATAAAAAGAAGTCTTGATGATGGCATCTGGATTTTGAATATTGGTACTCAAAGGGATACATCTCTCCGAGCAATAGAAATTGCAGATTCTTACGAGGAGGGAGTTTACGCAACTGTTGGGTTACATCCGATACATACCGAAAAGTCATATCATGACGAAAAAGAATTGGGTCTTAATGAGGCTGAATTTACGAGTCGTGGAGAGGAGTTCGACTATTCTTACTATAAAAAATTAGCTCTTAATTCTAAAGTTCTCGCGATTGGTGAATGCGGATTGGATTATTATAGGTTGTCAGAGGAGAGTAAGGATAGGCAATCTTATGTTTTCTTAGAGCAAATGAAATTGTCGCAAGACGTAAAAAAACCTCTTATGATTCATTGCCGGAATGCTTTTATTGATCTCGTAGAAATTATTGAAAAACATAAAAACTTATTAAATGAATATCCTGGGATAGTACATTTTTTTACTGGCAATAAAGAAGATGCGTCTAAACTTTTGGATTTAGGATTTTGTTTTTCTTTTGGAGGAGTTATTACTTTTACATCTGATTATGAGGAAGTTATAAAACATATTCCCATTGAAAATATTTGTCTTGAGACGGATGCCCCCTACGTTGCTCCAAGTCTGTATAGAGGGAAACGTAATGAACCCGCCTTTATTTTAGAAACCGCAAGAAAAATAGGAGAACTTAAAAATCTAAGTTTTGAGGAAGTTTGCGAAGCGACTACAAAAAACGCGAGAAGAGTACTAAAAGTTTGATAAATTACCCTTTTCGGGTTTAACTATTACTAATGTATCCATTTGGAAAAATTGAAAAGAAGTGGAGGGAGAAATGGCTCAAGTCTAAAATTTACGAACCTAACTTAAAGACTGCTAAAAAACCTTTTTATAACTTGATGATGTTCCCGTATCCTTCGGCGGAAGGACTTCATGTTGGCAATGTCTATGCTTTTACTGGTAGCGATATATATGGAAGATTTCAAAGGATGCACGGAAATGATGTATTTCAGCCAATTGGACTTGATGGGTTTGGAATTCATTCAGAGAACTATGCAATGAAGATTGGGGCTCATCCAGTAAGCCAAGCAAAAGTAACTGAGAAGAATTTTTATCGTCAACTTCAATTACTTGGTAACGGTTTTGCTTGGAACAATCGTTTAGAAACTTATGATCCAGATTATTATAAATGGACACAGTGGATTTTTATCCAAATGTTTAAGCATGGTCTAGCTTATAGAAAAAAACAATCGGTAAATTGGTGTCCATCTTGTAAGACCGTCTTGGCAGACGAGCAAGTTATCGGCGGGAAGTGTGAACGATGTAACAGCGAAGCTATTAAAAAAGATTTAGAACAATGGTTTTTCAAGATTACTAAGTATGCGGACAGATTATTAAATAATATCGAGAAGATTGATTGGTCTGAAAAAATAAAAATTGCTCAAAGAAATTGGATTGGTAAGTCAGAAGGAGCCTCAATTACTTTTAAAGTAAAAGATTCAAAAGAGATTATCGAAGTTTTTACAACTCGTCCGGATACCTTATTCGGTGCAACATATATGGTTTTAGCGCCAGAGTGTGAGTTAATTAATAAATTGAAACCACAAATTGAAAATTGGTCTCTAGTTAGTAAATATGTAAATTCAGCGAAGGGAAAATCAGAGTCTGAAAGAATTGAAGAGGGAAATGTTAAAATGGGAATTGAACTTAAGGGCATTCAAGCAATTAATCCAGCAACAAAGAAACCGATTCCGGTCTGGATTGCCGATTATGTTATTGCTTCCTATGGAACTGGAGCAATAATGGCTGTGCCTGCTCACGATGAACGGGATATGGAATTCGCTAGGAAGTTTAATCTTCCTATTCAACAAGTAATTGAGCCGTTACTTATTGATACTGGTGCTGATGCTCCTAGAGACAATCTTCCTTTCATAGAGCGAGATAGTGTCTTATGTATTGTTAAACACTGGAGTGAAAATAAATATCTTCGTCTAATATGGAAAAAATATGATTGGAGAAATTTTGTTGTTGGTGGAATCAATAAGAACGAAAAAGAGATGGAAGCCGCAATGCGTGAAATTAAGGAAGAAACTGGATACACAAATGCGAAATTTATTAGATATATAGGCGGTACAGTCCACAATCGTTACTATGCTGCTCACAAGAATGAAAATAGACATGCCAATTTTAAAGCCATGTATTTTGAGCTTACGGACGGAAAAAATGTTGGAATTGGTGAGGAAGAAAAACAAATGTTCGATGTTGTATGGCAGACTAGAAAAGAAATCGATGCTGGTATCGAGCACGACGTAACATCTGGCAGATATTTTTGGGAGCTGTTTAATAAAGCTGATAAGTCTTATTACGGCAATGGGGCAATGATAAATTCTGGAAAGTTTAACAGTCTTCCATCAGAAGAAGCGAAATGGGAAATTACTAAATTTGTTGATGGAAAGAAAAAATCACAATACAAACTTCGTGATTGGTTGATTTCAAGGCAAAGATATTGGGGGCCACCTATCCCAATGATTTATTGTGGTCCGCCAGCTGGCGGATGTGGTTGGCAACCGGTTCCAGAAAAAGATTTACCGCTCAAACTCCCATTCGTGAAGGATTTTAGACCCAAGGGAAAAGGGGAGTCTCCTTTGGCATCGGTAAAATCTTTTTATGAGACAAAGTGTCCTAAGTGCAAAGGTAAGGCGAGACGCGAAACGGATGTCTCTGATACATTCTTTGACTCTTCTTGGTATTTCTTAAGATATCCGTCGATTGGTGAGAAAAAAGTTCCTTGGAGTAAGGAGATGATTAAAAAATGGTTACCAGTTGATATGTATATTGGAGGTCCAGAACATGCGGTATTGCATCTTTTGTATACCAGATTTATAACCATGGTCCTGAAGGATATGGGAATACTTCACTTTGAGGAACCTTTTAAAACCTTCAGAGCCCACGGAATGCTTATAAGTGAGGGAGCCAAAATGTCTAAATCAAAAGGCAATGTTGTAAATCCCGATGAATACATAAAAAAATTCGGTTCAGATACGTTGAGAATGTATTTAATGTTCATAGGACCATTTGAAGATGGGGGAGATTGGAGAGATAGTGGTATCACTGGAGTCGTGAGATTCCTAAATCGTGTTTGGAAACTGGGGAATATGAAATTTAAGAAATCTACCAAAATTTCTCCTTGGCTTAATCAATCTATTAGAAAAGTTACAGATCATATTTCAAATTTGAGATATAACACTGCCATATCAGAACTTATGATTGTTTTAAACAAGTTCGAAAGCGAGGAGAATCTATCTTTGAAAGATTTCGAAGCATTCTTGCTATTACTTGCTCCATTTGCGCCATTTATAACCGAAGAACTTTGGGGAAAGTTGGGACACAAGAAATCAATTCATATTGAAAAATGGCCAAAGCAAAGCAACGAAAAACTTATCGAAACCTACGAGATAATTTTTATGGTTAATGGTAAATTTAGAGGCAAAGTTGATATAAAATTCGGGATAACCGAGAATGAGGCAAGAAAACTTGCTACAAGACATCCAATTGTAGCTAAATACTTAAATGGGCAGAAAATTAAAAAAGTTATTTTCGTTCCAAACCGTCTAATTAACTTTGTAATATGACACGTAGAGGACTTATAAAAATTATTTTAACACTTATAGTATTGATAGGAATTTATAAATATGCCGAAAATCATTACAAAGATTTTTTTCCTAACTTAAAAACAGATAATCTTTTCGAATCAATAAAAAACAACATATTTTCTGTATCACACTTCACGGGACCAGGGGTCGTTAAAACATCTCCAATTTTTAAAGATATAAAATTATTTGGATTTGGTAACATCTCTGGTTCTAAAGAAATTGCCAAAGTTTCTTTCGGTTCAGAAGTTAGCGGCAGATCATATGGTAAGGGAAGTACAAAAATTTATTCGGTAACCGTAAAGGGCAACCAATCCATTATAGTTATTTATAATTCCTTGCAACAGAAAGACGCCTTGAACCTCAGTGGCTGGAAAATTAAAACTGGTTTGGGAGAATTCTCTTTACCGGAAGAAATTTATTTTGATGATTCGAAAAATAAAGTTGTTTCTCAAGATTTGATTATGAGAGGAGGCGATTATATTTATGTTTATTCATCAAGAACACAAGAGGACAGAACCTTCCAACTTAACAAGTGTTCAATTTATATAAATTCACAAACCTGTAGAAATCAAATTTCTGGGGTTTCATATCCAAGTTGTATTCTGTCTAATACTGGGAAATCTGATTTCTTGGGAAGAAATTGGAGAGTAGTCTCTTGTGATTTTAATATAAGTCAAATGTCTAAAGATCACGACACCATTCAAATCATAAATAAATCAGGGGAGATTGTTGAAGAATATATTTACTAGAATATAACTGGCGAGTTACATCTATATTTTTTCTGACTTTATAAGGCTTGCTTGCACAAGAGTTCTCTGTGATGCGCCACCTATTGGGTAGCAGGTGATTAAATCAACTTCTCCCGAAGATACGCTAATTGCAATTGTCGCGTTTGTTTCTTGCGGTGAAAGAGTTTTCTTCGAGAAGACTCGATAAGTGTATTTATTTTTGTCGCTTGTTATATAAAATTCATCACCAGGCTCTAATTTTGGGAGTAGAGAAAAAATGTACGCATAATTCCCCTTATACCATGACGCCTTTGAACTGTGTCCTAAAATCACAGACCTTCCATTGCTACCTGGCATATCCGAGTTTGGATATAAACCAACTCCACCCTCCAAGGCCTGCAAGATATCTTTATTTGTTGACGAAGACGGCAATATTATTGGGGTTGAAACAGAAATTTTAGGAATTATGAGCTCATATTTTTTTTCTTCCGAATTTGTATTTTCTCTTCCCCTGGAAAGCGCCGCTTTAGAGAAGTCTAGTATTTTCTCTTTTCTTAAATCTTCACTTATAAAAGGGGAATTGAAATAGATGTCATACCAAACGTTCGTTATAAATGCGCCGGCGTTAAAAAGGAAATACACAAACAAACTTAATCCAAAAAATATTATAAAAAGGATATTAATCCTTTGCAGATTAGTCACTTATTTTCCTTTTTCAAAACTTTGAATAATAGAGAATGATGCTGGCGTTATTTTTGGTATAAGAGTTTTAACCGAGTCGTTAGTTATTATATAACCGACGAGAACTAGCAAGATTGTGCTTCTGAATATTAATTCAAGTGGAAGTGCTCCAACTCTAATTATAAGCATTGCCAGCGCTATTAAAACCAATCCACCAATTATGAGACCAATGAGAGTCGTATTTATTTTTGAATCAACGAATTCGCTTGTGTGAGTAACTGTATCTTTTACGGTGTCAGAATTCACAACATTATTAATTTCCTCTTGAATTATTGTCTCGAGATTCACGCTCGTTCCTTGAACAGAATTCTCAACTTTAGTCGTTTCGATTGTTTTAGTTGCATTTGGGTTTATAAGTAGAACACCAGTCTTTGTATCATACTTAACTATTCCCGTTCTGCCCGCAGTATCGGTAAAGGAATCTCCATATTTTTTTGTAGCAACAGTTACCTTGCTTGGATTCCCGAAATATTGAACTACTATTGTTGTCGGATTATCTTCAAAGTTGCCATGAGCCACAGCTACGCCTATTTCTGTATAAAGAGTGCTTAGAATATTAGCTCTGTGGGTAGGGGAGGCTATAAGAGCATCCTCAACATCTTTTGCGGTTAGATAATCTAACGCTAAGTTTTCTCCAGCAGCGGTATATTTATATTGACCTTCCTTAAGAAAATCCCAAGGAGTTTTCCCAACTGGAGACACGTGTGAAAAATATTGATTTGCAAGCATATCTTCAGCTTTCTTCTCGGCAATTTTATTTAATATGGAACTTTCGTTAAGACCACCTAGATTATTAGATTGTCTGTCCGAATTAACTAAAGCGACGATGTCGCTTCCATTAAAAGAAGATGAAGATATTAAAGATAATTGTAATCTCTTAAGGTATGGTGGAGAAACCGCGAATACAGACAAAATTATGAAATAAGCAATAAAAGCTTTATGAGATAAGACTAATGGTAGATTACCATTACTGTCGCTCGGAAAGAGCAAGTTTTTAACTAAACTTTTAATTGTTAACAAGTTTATAGTTGTTAACTTCATGTTGTTTAGTTTATTTTTTAGAAATCTTTGCCCCAAAACTTAGCTATCATAGCTTCCATCGGAGAATATTCGTAAGCTTCGTCAAGTTTCTGTTTATCTTTTTCCTCTTTAGACAAAATCAGCTTTGTTTCTGGTGATTTTTTATTTTCGGAAGTTGTTATAGTGTGTTCCGCGCCGCCAACTAATGCGATTTTTTTCAACTTGAATGAGACAACATAGAAAGCAATCGATCCTATAAATCCGACAATTAGTATCCAAGGGAATATGTCTCCCGGACCAGTTATGATATTAGCTGCTCCTAAAACCACTCCTCTGTTTCTAATTTGAATTGTAGCAAAAGCATTCATACTACCAGAATTCATTGTGGCCGTTGCCTGATTAGTAATGTTTATACCGCTTGAAACTCCAGAGAAAACAGTTGCTTTAAAGTTTATTGTCCTCTCTTCGTTAGGAGTAACTGAATTTAATATAAGACCACTCACAGTAAGTCCTTCAGGAGCTTGAACACCATTTACTCTCGCTGTTCCTGGAATGTAGAACAATTCTTGAGGTAAGAAATCTTTTACATTTATATTCGCCGTATTTACATCAACGTTTTTAACTTTTATTTCAAAAGACAAAATGTCTTGACCCCTAGCGTCAATTAAAGTTGAATAAACAAATTGATTCAATGTTTCGTTTAACACCTTTTTAGTAATTTGTAGATTATTTGCAAGGATATTATTTATAACCGCGCTAACCGCTACTGTTTTCGAATCATTGGCAGTATTTCCGTTGTTATTAGTACATGTCAAAACGTATGTCGTTGTGAAAGTTGGAGAAACACTCTCTGATCCAGAAAGAGATTTGTTTCCACTCCATCCACCAGATCCGTAACAAGATGTTGCATTATTAGAGTTCCACGAAAGAACGCTAGATTGCCCTTGGTTAATTGATGCAGGATTAGCAGAAAGATTTACGTTTGGCATAGGTGAACTTACAGAAACTGTGGTTTGAGCATTGGCTGTTCCTCCAGCTCCACTACAAGTTATATAAAATGTATTTATTTGCTGTGTTAAAGATGACGTAGATTCCAGTCCTGATGTTGATTTGGTTCCTGACCATGCCCCAGATGCATAACAAGACGTCGCGTTTGTTGAACTCCATGAGAGCACAGAACTTTGACCCAAGTTCACATTTGATGGATTAGCGGTCAAGGTAACTGTTGGGTTTTGTGTCAAAGCTGCAATAACTGTAACGGTTGCTTGCGCGCTACTTTGTCCAGTCGAATTACTACAAGTTATTGCGTACATTGTGGTTGAAGAAGGTGAAACCGATTGTGAGCCGGAAATAATCTGACTTCCAGACCATCCACCAAAGGCAATGCAGGAAGTGGCATTGGTTGAACTCCAGGTTAATGTGGAAGAATTACCTTGATTAATCTGCGCAGGGTTGGCAACAATAGTAACCGTAGGAAGCGGTTGCTGGTTTACATTTACAGTTACCGAATCGGAAGCGCTTCCTCTAGTATTGCTACAGGTTATTGAATAAGTTTTGCTAAATGTAATCGTATCGGATTGAGAACCAGAAGTTCCTGTCCACCCGTTAGGGGAAACACTGCAAGAAGTTGCGTTCGTTGAATTCCAGGATAATGTTGCGGATGAGTTGTATGCGACACTGATTGGTCCATCGGAACCATTAGCTTTTATATCAACCGTTGGCATTTGTGTCGGAGTAGTGACTACAACTGTCGTTTGGGCACTGACTGTTTGTCCAACACTGTTTGCGCAAGTGATAGTGTAATTTGTAGTCGAGAGCGGAGAAACCGATTCGCTTCCAGACAAGACCTTGTTTCCACTCCATCCGCCCGCAGCAGAACAAGATGTGGCATTAGCTGAATTCCAATTAAGAATGGATGTATTACCTTGGTTAATTTGAGAAGGATTAGCAGAGAGAGTGACGGTAGGAGCATAAGTAATTTGTGTTGCCGGCACGGCAAAAGTTGTCTGACCGTTACAGTAAGTGTCTGCTGCTGGATGATATTCTGGGTCTACCCAGAAAAGGTAAGTCCTTCCTGCTTTAACCGGAATATTGGAAATAGAAGTAGTGGGCACTTTATCAACGCAGTAATAATGGGGGCTTGGTCCGCCGTTCCCAGTACATGCAGGAAATCTGGAATCTACATAACGATCTCCAGTGCCGTCATCAAGTCTTACGTTATAGTCGGTAACTCCAGGAACTGGACTCCACGACAGGGTTACGTACTGATCGCCGGCCACAGTTAGCGTCCCATTAGGAGTTAAGTTTGTGGTAGGAGTGCATGTTACTGCGCCTACGGTTAAAGGTGTAAGAATTAGAAAGGAGAAACCGATTACGGCGCCCAAGAAAGCTTTTTTATATGTTTTCATATTTTTCGTATCTTACCATGTTACTATTTTGTTGTCAATAGGCTGCGAAAAAAAGCTTATATTACTAAAGCCGCTAGAGAACTTCAATTGTTGCAATCAACTAACGAAGTTTTTGAAATATTCGAGAATATTTTTAGTTTCAATATTATCAGTTCTAACCACAGCGGAGCTAAACTTTTTAATAAAGCCAGAATTTTAATTGGCGAATATATTTATTAGCGAATGCAGTGGGGGTGGTCCAGCCTTCGTATAAGCTTCGGCGAATTACTGTTTGTTGGCAATCACTTTGTTCTTGCACAAACAGACCTGCCTGCGGCAGGCAGGGAAGATTCTTCACTGTGTTTCATTGTGCTGGACACTAAACGGTTTCATTAATGAAACCGACGAGGTTATTAGTGAGGGTGGGGTAGGGTATCGGTTTAATCATAGACATGATAATTTATTCAAGACAGTTTTTCCTGAACAAAGCGGAAGCGGGAGGATTCGAACCTCCGATACCTTTACAGGTATAACAGTTTTCAAGACTGTCCCTTTAAACCACTCAGGCACGCTTCCCTAATTAACTCCTCCATATTATCTTTATTTTTACTAGAAATAAAGTAAGATATATTGAGTTCGAGGGCCTGTGGTATAGTGGCAACACGCTTCCATGGCATGGAAGAGTTAGGGGTTCGATTCCCCTCAGGTCCACATGCTGGGCCTATAGTTTAATGGAAGAACACCTCATTTGCACTGAGGAGATAGGAGTTCGATTCTCCTTAGGTCCACAATTCTGAATTTGATAAGGAGGGGTGGCTGAGCGGTTGAAAGCGCGGCTCTCGAAAAGCCGTAAGGGAGTAATCCCTTCGTGAGTTCAAATCTCACCCCCTCCGCCAAGTTTTATATTTAGCGAAATCATAAGAGGTTAGCTGGGCGCGTTGCGCCTCGGCATGATAGTATTAAAACGTAATGAGAATTAGAACAGACGACGGACTAGCTTTTGACGATGTTTTGCTTGAACCGCAATATTCAGAAGTTACCAGCCGTTCTAATGTAGATGTTTCAGTAGAATTAACTAAGGGAATAAAATTAAAATTTCCTATTGTGCCGTCTAATATGAAAACCGTAACTGGAATTCAGATGGCTGAAACCATTTATAAGCTTGGCGGAATGGCAATTTTACATAGGTTTATGACCGTGGAAGAGCAAAAATCTTCTATTGTTACCTTACTACAAAAATATCCTAGAGAAATTTTAAACCAAGTTGGAGTTTCTGTTGGAGTAAAAAATGAAGATTATACAAATGTACAAAAATTTGTAAAAGATTTAGGAATAAAAATTATTTGTATAGACGTTGCTCACGGGGATAGTAAACAATGTATAGATATGACTAAATATATTTCTAGTACATATCCTGAAGTATTTTTAATTTCTGGAAATATTGCGACCTACGGCGGAGCAATTCATTTATGGGAAGCTGGAGCGGATGTAGTCAAATGCAATGTTGGTTCTGGTAGCATTTGTACTACTAGAATTGAAACTGGGAATGGAGTTCCCGCATTAACAGCATTAGTTGATTCTGCTAAAGCTAAAAAATATTTTGAAAAAGAAAATAATAAAAAAGTTTTTATTATTTCAGATGGTGGATTTAAGGCAACTGGAGACCTCGTGAAAGCATTATGTCTTGCCGATTTATGTATGACGGGAAATATGTTTGCCGGAGCTATAGAAACTCCAGGAAGCACTATAAACATAGATGGTCAAACATATAAAGAATATGTTGGAAGTTCTGTGCATCGCAGTAATAGAATGGAAGGAGTAGCGGCTTTAGTTCATCCTAAAGGTCATGTGCAAGACATCGTTGCTAAAATGATTGAAGGGATCCAATCAGGATGCTCTTACCAGGGAGCATTTAATCTACAAGAATTAAAAGAAAAAGCCGTATTTATTAAAATAACTTCTGCTGGATTAAAAGAATCGCACGCTCACGATGTTATCTTAAAATAATATCTTTAAATCAATAGTATTTAGGATTTATTGCAATAACTATGAATTACAAAAAATCAGAAAAATTGAAACAAGGCGATACTGTGGCGATTATATCTCCGTCTTGGGGAGGCCCGAGTGTTTTCCCGCACATATATGAAAACGGCCTTATGGTTTTGAGCGAATGGGGCTTAAAGATTAAAGAATTTCCAACCGCGAGAATGGATGCCAACTTTCTACGAGCTAATCCGCAGATTCGCGCAAAAGATATTAACGACGCTTTCGCTGATCCTGAAGTTAAGGCTATTTTCACCTCAATCGGTGGTGATGATTCTGTGCGAATTTTGTCTTTCGTGGATAAAAAAATTGTTGCAAATAATCCAAAAATATTGATGGGCTATTCCGACACCTCAACACTTCATGTTTTTTTAAACTTGCAAGGGGTTGTAAGTTTTTATGGCCCATCAATTATGGCCGGTTTTTCGCAAATGGAAAGTTTGCCGGAGAGTTTCAAAAACCATGTTCGAGAAATTCTCTTTGAACCTAAAGATACATACGAATACAAGCCTTATGGCAAATATTGTGACGGTTATCCCGAGTGGGCGAATAAAGATAATCTTGGAAAAGTTAATCCAATAAAAGAGGATAGTGGCTGGCATTGGCTTCAAGGAAACACCAAAGTACAAGGAGAATTGTTCGGTGGGTGCATAGAGGTTCTGGAGATGCTAAAGGCGACTGATTTTTGGCCGTCTCAAGAATTTTGGAAAGGCAAGATATTTTTTCTAGAAACTTCGGAAGAGAAGCCACCGGTCCACTATATCGGTCATGTTTTGAGAAACTATGGAATGCTTGGGGTGTTCGACGAAATAAGCGGATTCATCTTTTCTCGCGCAAGAGATTATTCCGACGATGAGAAAAAAGAACTGGAGGAGAAGATAGTTTCTGTTATCGCAAAAGAATTTGGTAAATCCAATTTGCCGATCGTGGCCAATTTCGATGTCGGTCACACCGACCCCCAACTAGTTCTACCGCTTGGAGTGAAGGCAGAGATTGATTGCCAAAATAAAAAAATTAAATTAGTCGAGTCTTGGTTGAGTTAAAAGAATTTGCGGCTAAACCTGATGGCGGGCAGAGATATTTTTAAACAGATACCGCCAGTTAAAAATAGTAAAAATTGTGAAAATTTCCGGCATCTCTACTAAATATTTGTTACAATAAGTACCAATTAAGAAGATTGTAATGATGAAAACATACGAATCAAACTTAATAAGAGATTTATTAATAATTGGTGCAAGCGTCTTTATTTCAATCTTTCTTGTTGAATCAGGAATAATTTTAAAAATACTTTCTTACGCGAGTGAACTTGAATTAATCAGCAGTTTTATAGCGGGTATATTCTTTACATCTGTATTTTCAGTAAGCATATCAACCGCTGCTTTAGCCGAGATATCTACTCAATCAGAATCTATTTTATTAGTAGCAATCTTCGGCGCCTTAGGCGCGCTTTGTGGAGACTTAATAATTTTCCGTTTTATTAAAGACACCTTATTAAAAGACATCGAGCTTTTAATGAGTCATATTAAAGCGGGTAATTTTCTTCATGCTTTCCACCTAAGACCGGCAAAGTGGTTAACGCCTTTTATAGGAGCCCTTATTATAATGTCTCCATTACCTGATGAATTGGGAATTGCCATAATCGGATTCTCTAAGCTTGGAGTTTTGTCATTCATTCCAATCTCATTTTTATTTAACTTCCTAGGAATTATTACGATTGCTCTTATAGCTAAAAATTTTTTCTAAAGTGATAGATAAACAAACTTTGTCAAAACCCTTTTATTCTCTTTCTATAGAAGAAACCATTAATAGTCTGGATTCTTCAGAAGATGGTTTGAATCAAGAAGAAATTGGGAGACGCATAAATATTTTTGGGGAAAACATTCTTCCTGAGAGCAGTAAAATTACGAAACTGCAAATAATAGTAAATCAGTTTAGAAGCCCTATTATTTTAGTACTTATCCTAGCTGGCATTATTACTCTTTTTCTTAATGATTATAAAAGCAGTTTTTTTATATTTATAGCAGTTAGCATCAATACCATATTGGGTTTTTATCAGGAAAATAAAGCTGAAACGTCTCTTAATAACCTTAAAGATTATGTAAAAAATCGTGTACGTGTAATAAGAGACGGCACCGAAATTGAAGTTGGCGCTGAAGATTTAGTGCCAGGCGACTTAATACGTTTATTGCCAGGCACAAGAGTACCAGCTGATAGCAGGCTTTTTATTATTAATGATTTGTCTGTTAACGAGTCTATTTTAACTGGTGAATCTCTGTCAGTTACCAATAAAACCGTAGAACGAGTTGTGGGAGATCCTATAGTTGCAGATCAAAAGTCAATGGTTTTCGCAGGGACTTTAATCGAAGGTGGCGTAGGGAGTGCGATTGTAACTTCCACTGGACTTAATACCGAATTAGGAAAGATTGCGAAAGCAATTTCAAAGCAAGAGAAAGAGGAAACACCACTTCAATCAGCTCTTGCTAGCTTTACTCTGAAAGCAAGTTTAATTATCGGAGTTCTTGCAACAATACTTTTTATAATTGGTATTAATGTCGGCTACGAGGCTTCTGAAATGTTTCTTATCTCTGTTGCCGTTGCTGTCTCTGCGGTTCCCGAAGGGTTGCCAATTGCTATGACAGTTATCCTTGCCGTTGGCGTTGAGAGATTAGCAAGAAGAAAAGGTATAGTTAGAAAACTTTTGGCTGCAGAAACTCTAGGAAGCACAACTTTGATATTGACTGATAAAACGGGAACTTTAACTGAAGCCAAAATGGAGTTAGTTGAGATTGTAAGTAATCAACCAAAAGAGGAAATTCTAGAAATGGCGCTTTTAAATACAGACGTAATAATAGAAAATCCTGACGATGAGCCAGAAACTTGGCGATTAATTGGAAGATCGCTTGAGGCGGCAATAGTAAGAGCGGCTGCAAAACACAAAGTACTTTTACCAGATATAAAAAATAAAATAAAAGTTTTGGAATTTTCGCCATTTAATTCTTCGCAAAAATTTTCTGCTTCGTTAATCCAAAAGGATTCTAATAAGTTTTGGAATTATCTTGGAGCTCCAGAGATACTTCTTGAGAAATTAGGTGGCGTAAAAGATAAAGATAAGTTTTTATCGAAAATTGATGATTTAGCATATAGCGGACATAGGGTTCTTGGCGTAGCAAATGGCAATGTTTTTGTGGGACTCCTAGCCTTTCGTGATTCCGTACGAGTAGGCGCTAAAGAAGCAATTAAAAAGGTTAGTGAGGCTGGAGTTAGAACAGTTATAGTAACAGGTGATCACAAGGGTACTGCTATGGCTTTAGCTAAAGAGGTTGGAATAGACGTAGATTCTAAAGAAGTTCTTTTGGGTAGCGAGATACATAAGATGAGCGATGAGGAATTATCTGAAAAATTAAATTCTATAAAGATCTTTGCAAGAGTTACGCCAGAAGATAAATTAAGAATAACAGAACTATATAAAACCAAGGGCGAGATAGTTGCTGTTACTGGAGATGGAGTAAATGATGCTCCAGCTCTTAAAACAGCAGATATTGGAATAGCTGTTGGTTCAGGGACAGATGTTGCAAAAGGAGCATCAGACTTAATTATCCTTGATGATAATTTTGAAACTATTGTATCTGCGATAGAAGAGGGAAGAAGAATTTTATTTAATCTTAGAAAGGTTATTGTTTATTTGTTGTCGAATTCATTAGATGAACTTTTTCTTATTGGTGGAGCTTTAATTACTGGTATGGCACTACCTCTAAATGCCCTGCAGATTCTATGGGTAAACTTTTTCTCTGATAGTTTCCCAGCAACTGCTCTTGCTTTTGAAAGTGGTAGAGACTATTTAAAGACATCTCCACCGAATATAAAACAGAGATTATTTACACCACAAATTAAATTTTTGATTTTAGTTGTTGGATCTATAACCAGCTTTTTGTTGTTTGTAATGTATGCCTTTTTGATTAATCTCGGGTTTAATACAGATACTGTAAGGACATTTATTTTTACTTCCTTTTCCATATATACACTTTTTCTAACCTTGTCTATCAGGAATTTAAATCTAAGTATTTTCAAGTACAACTTTTTCTCAAACAAGTACTTACTTTTAAGTATTCTTATGGGAGTAGCTCTCACGTTAGCAGCAATTTATATTCCTATTCTTCAAAATCTATTAGGAACAGTTAGTTTATCTACAACGTGGCTCATGGGGGTAGCTGCCTTTACAATATTTAGTATCGCAATTATGGAATTTGGTAAAAGCCTATTTAGAAATTAGAATATTGTTAACCGAAATGTGTGCGGTTTCATTAATGAAACCGATGGAAATTAATAATCTGCTTGTGGTGAGCCATGTCGAATCCACAAAAACCGCCCCTTCCAAAAGGGCGGTTTTTTGTTTGATAATACTTTCCTTATCATGTACGCCAGTTAGGAAATGAGATGGCGGCTATCGAGGATTTGTTAAAATAATGATAAGTAGTAATTTGGTCAAATCACTGCTATAATGAATGAGTCGAAAATAAATTAACCAATAACCCAATACATTATGAAAAAAACATTTATATCCAGTACAGTCGCGTTAGTAACATTGGCTGTTTTTGCCAGCAGCACCGCTTTTGCGCAGGGAACACAAATAAATCTCCCTTCAGCCGGTTTAACTCCCGAAAGTCCATTCTATTTCCTTGATCGTTTAGGTGAAAACTTGCGAGAGTTCTTTACTTTCAACCCCGAGGCAAAAGCTAAACTCCAAATTGAATTCGCGGGAGAGCGTATCGCAGAGATTAAAATCATGATTGAAAAGAAAGGTGTTAATGCCAAGGGGCTTACAATAGCCGAATCACTTCTTCAAGCCAACATAGCGCGCGCCGCAGAGATTGTAAGCGAAGAGAAAACAGCCGGCAAAGATGTTGCCACTCTTGCTAAAACGTTGAATGATGAATTTGATGCACGGGAGAAGCTTTTAGATCAAACCTTTAAAGACGCAAAAGCGCAATTGAAGGCCCAGCGTAAAGAAATCAAGACAAATCTTCTTAAAGAAGCGCGCCGTGTCGGAGACACCGCGCAGATAGCATTATTAGAGGGACAGCTTAATAACATTGATCAACAGATTGACGCGCTTGGACAGAAAAAAGACCAGCTTGAAAATTCTCTTCAGGGTGAACAGAACAAAATAGAGGATGAAATGAGTGAGGCTGATCAGGAAAAAGAAGAGCTTGAACAGGAAGAAGAACAAGAAGCAGAAGAGGTAGAGGAAGCAGTAGAAGCGGAAGAATCAGAGGAGGCTGACGAGCCAAAAGAAGACGGAGAACAGCAAACAGAAGATAGCCAATAAGGGTCATTGAAATTAAAATCGGCGGTTTCTGATTTTGTTGGCTGGATTTGTTCGCAAAAAAGAAAAGGAATCTTGAGAAAAAAGATTATATTGACAAAATATATCTTATAGCGCATTATTTCCGCTTAGTGTATTAAGACTATTAAGACACGAAAACAAGTCGAGTTTCTCGTTATAAACAATAAAAAACAACCACATGAACGGAGTTATCAAAACTCTTAATGAAAGGGGATTTGGATTCATTTCTCGCGAAGGCGAAACAAAGGATTTATTCTTCCATTCTAAAGAGTTGAATGGCGTTACATTTGACGAATTGAAAGTTGGCGATGCCGTCACCTTTGAAGTCGTTGAAAGTGAAAAGGGTCCAGCCGCCACCAACGTATCACGCGCCTAAACAGTCGTGAATAAAAGACCGCTCTTCTAGGAAATTGTGAAGGCGGTTTTTTATTTATGGACTATATTATCTTCCTAGTGGTAGAGTAATCTCTCATGGGAAAGCCAGAAAGTATTGTTTCATTTGAAAAAGTGTCTTTTGAATACGGGAACAACAAGCCTATTTTAATCGAGGTTGATTTTACAATTCGTCATGGAACAAAAACTACAATAATGGGACAAAACGGCGCTGGCAAAAGCACCATGTTTGGACTTATTACAGGAGTTCTAAAGCCTACCTCGGGAAAGGTAAATGTGTTGGATAACCTGACGATTGCATTGTCGCATCAGGTTATTCCACGAGGAGAGCTGGATATGACAGTGCGTGAATTTTTTGAAAAACGTTTCTCGGAGAAGATATATGACATTGATCCCAAAATTGACGCTGTACTTGAAGTTATAAATTTAAAAGGTGATGCAAAGATACACGAGAGAATTATAAAATCTTTCTCTGGTGGTCAACAGGCGCGCCTGCTCCTTGCCTCGGCCATAATTCAAGATCCAGACTTACTGCTATTAGATGAACCAACTAATAATTTAGACAAGGCTGGAATTGAGCACCTAACACAATTTCTTATTGATTATAAAAAAACAGTCATTGTCATCTCTCACGATGCTGATTTTTTGAACGCCTTTAGCGACGGAGTGCTTTATCTTGATATTCATACACGTGAAGTTCAGCAATATCCTGGTAACTATTTTGATGTAGTGAAAGAAATCTCTGCTCGTATGGAAAGAGAAAACAGAAAGAATGCTCAGCTAGCCAAGGAAATTCAAGAAAAGAAAGATAAGGCTAACGTTTTTGCGCATAAGGGTGGACAACTGCGTATGGTTGCGAAGCGCATGCGTCTCAAAGCGGAAGAGCTTGAAGAAGAGAAAGTGGATATACGGAAAGAAGACAAGACTATCAGACCATTCATAATTCCTGTACAAGACGGCTTGTCAGGAGAGGTGATAAAAATTTCTTCATTCACAACGATGGATAAAAACCACAAATTGATTACAAAGAAGACGAATATTGCCTTAAGAAGGGGAGAACATCTATTGCTAACCGGACCAAACGGGATAGGTAAAAGCACTTTGCTTGAATCTATCGCAAAAGGGAATAGTAAAAATAAATCAGTGGTAATTAGTGATGGGGTACGAATCGGTTATTACCGACAAGATTTTTCAACGCTGAATTTTGAAGATACGGTTTATGAATCATTACTGCAAGTAATGAGTAGAGATTATGAAGAAGATTTGCGAAGTTTTGCTGCGGGCTTTCTCATCGGCGCCAATATTATTCACACTAAAATCGGCAATTTATCCGAAGGACAAAAGGGACTTGTCGCATTTGCTCGGCTTGTGCTTGAAAGACCGGGGCTGCTTATCTTGGATGAGCCAACAAATCATATTAACTTTCGTCATATTCCAATGATTGCGGGAGCACTCGATAAATATCAGGGAGCAATGATTCTCGTCTCTCACATGCCTGAATTTGTTCAAGAAATCCGCATTGACGAAATTCTAGACTTGGAGAAATAGGTAAGAAAGTAGAATTTGGTATAATAAATCTGATGAGACAAAATCGCGGATTTACTCTAGTTGAACTTATTATATATATAGGTATTTTTTCCGTTGCCGCATCTTTCTTAATCAGTACTATGATTACTGCGGTTAAGATTGAAAACAAAGAAATCGCTGCGACTGAGGTTAACCAGCAACTCAAATTTATATTAGACACAGTCCAAAGAACCGTAAGTAATTCTAGCTTGATAGAGAAAACTTACGAGGGGACTAACGAGAGTAATCCTTGCTCAAATTTTTGCGCATTAAAGCTTAGAGACTTAACAGCTAACGATCCGACTATAATAAGATCTGATGCGAATGGGGTTTATCTAAAACAGGGGAGTAATAGCGAAACTAATATAACTAATAGCAAAGTTAGAATTAACAGTTTAGTCTTTGCTAAAAATGATGTTCCGGGAGGAAACGCAACTGTTCAAGTTGTAGCCTCTCTCACATATATATCTACTAGTCCAGATTTATCTATAACAAGAACTTTGGCTTCAGCAGTTGGTAGAGTTTCGGCTGCAACATTTGATTCTGATATCTTGCCGGATGCAGATGCGACAAGAAGCGTTGGACAAATTGGGCCGAACTTAAGATGGAAAGACGGAAATTTTTCTGGAAATCTAACGATAGGTGGAAATGTTGGAATTGGTACGACAACGCTTAGTCAAAAACTCGAAGTAAATGGTGGATTAAGATTAAATACAGCAGTTGCTAAACCAACTTGTGATTCAAGTACGCGGGGAACATTCTGGGTAGTTCAAAGTGGGGCTGGCGTTAAGGATACTGTTCAAGTTTGCGCGAAAGATGCAACGGATGCTTATACTTGGAGAACTATCTATTAATTTTTAACCAGCTTTAGCAAAAACTAAACCTAATATTTTTGAAGAGCCAGCTTTCTTTAATGTTTTCACAGCTTCGTTCATAGTTGCTCCAGATGTATAAACATCATCAACGAGCAATATATTTCTGCCCTTAATTTTTGATAATTCACTTTTTTTCACTTCAAAACTATTCTTAACATTTTCTTTCCTTTCTTCATGATTTTTCATACCTATCTGCGGTTTTGTCTCTTTTACTCTTAGTAAGACTCCAGTCTCAATTGGCAATTTCAAATGATCGGACGCAATCTTAGCTAAAATTTCTGATTGATTAAAACCGCGTTGTCTTAATTTTTTAGAGGTGAGTGGAATTGGGACGATGATGAAATCTTGAAGCGGATAATCTATCTCTTTTAGATAACGCTCAAATATTGTCTTTAGAAGTACTTCTATTTTCTGGAAGCCCTCATATTTAAAATAATGAAGCAATTCTCTCGCTGTCTTGTTGTCATAAGAAACGGCGGACAAAAGAACAAAGTCTTTATTTGGTCTAAAGACAATTTTATAATTTTCAATTTGTTGAAAACACGCAGCGCATATATATTCTGATTCATTTTCCCCAAGATATTTTTTGCAATTAAGGCAGATCTTAGGGAATAAGATATCAAGTAGCAATTCCCAAGTTTTTTTGAGAGTCTTCACTATGTTATTATACAGTTAGTATCAATGATTTTTAACCCTTTCGAGAAAAATAAAAAAAGTTATTTAGGTGTTGATATTGGAACAACTTCTATTAAGGTTGTAGAAATTGAAATTGGTAAAGATAAGCCGATTCTCAAAAATTACGCGATACTCGAAAGCGCAGGACATCTAGAGAGACAAAATGACGTGATTCAAACAAGCACTTTGAAGATTGTGGAGTCTGATACCTCAAAGTTTTTAAAGTCGCTTCTGCTAGAGATGGACGCTTCTTCTCACAACGCCTTTGGATCGCTTCCGTCATTTTCCGCATTTACTTCGCTTATCGAAGCTCCATTTGCCTCTAATGAAGAGATTGCACAAGCTATGACTTATCAAGCAAAGTCTTTGATACCAATGGCGATAACTGACGTAACAATTGATTGGCTTCAAGTTGGAGAAAGAACAGATGGTAATCTTAGAAAGAAGCAAATATTTTTACTCTCGGTGCCAAACGAAGAAATACGAAAATATGAAACAATTTTTAAAAATGCCGGAATAAGTCTTAGGTCATTAGAAATTGAGGGGCTAAGTTTGGCAAGGCTTCTTACAGCGGGTGAAACCACCGACACTTTGATAATTGATATAGGAGCAAGGTCAACGGGAATTTTTGTTGCGGCAAATGGATTCCTTAAATATAATGCTCAAACCGACTTTGGAGGGTCATCTCTCACGCAAGCAATATCTAATGGGCTCGGCATAAATATAAGAAGAGCCGAGGAATTAAAAAAACAAAGAGGTTTACTTGGATCGGGTGGAGAATATGAATTATCCACTTTGATGCTACCTTATCTCGATGTTATACTTAATGAAGGAAAAAGAGCTAAAGATAATTACGAAAAGACCTATAATGGGAAAATCGAGAGAGTAATCTTGTCCGGCGGGGGAGCGAATCTTTTAGGAATCGATAAGTACACGAGCGAATTCTTTGCTCTTCCAACCGAAAAAGCTAATCCTTGGAATAACATTGAATTCAATCCACAAATTGCGCCACTTGTCTCGGAAATAGGACCATTTTTATCAGTTGCCATCGGACTCGCTATAAAGCAATAAATTTTTAAAAACAAATGCCACAAGGTTTTAATAATAATTTCGGCGAACAAGTTATGCGCGAACCGATTTCTGTTGGATGGCCATGGAAATTTATGATTACAATGTTCATTGCTCTTTTAGTCGCCGTCTTACTGTATCTCGGTCTCGCATTCGGATATAAGCCATTTCTTAACAATTCTATAAGCACTCTAGAAAATAATTTGCAGGTTGCCTCTAGTACGTTGACTTTAGATGATAAAGAAAAATTTGTCGGTTTTTATTCTCAGGTAAATAATTTACAAAACCTTTTACGCGAGCACGTGTTAACATCTAAGTTTTTTGCATCTTTTGAATCTTTTACAAGCAAAGATATTAGCTACACAACACTAAACCTTTCTGTACAGGACAATTTTGTTACGTTAGAAGGTTTTGCAAAGTCTTATGGATCGTTAGCTTCGCAAATATCTATATATAAGGAAATGCCAGAGATAAGCAACGTCTTGTTGGACAGCTCGAAAGCGCTTGGAAATTCTGTTCAATTTAGATTGAAATTAATTTTAAAAGATAATGTACTTGTTGCAAAATGAAAGCTACAACAAAAAGATTTTATAGTTTAGTTGGAAGCATTGCGCTTTTTGCTTCTGCCCTTTTCATTTATTCATCTTTGATTCAGCCCGAATATGCAAATATCCAAACCTTAAGAGGGGAAAGAGAAGCTAAACAACAACTTCTATTAGACTATAAATCTACGTCAACCGCTCTAAACGATTTACTTCAGAAATATAAAAGTTTTTCAGAACTTCAAAACACGCTTTCAATGAGTCTGCCATTGGGAGATGAGTCTTCTCAAGTATTCAATCAAGTTCAGGGGATTGCCACTTTGAGTAAAGTTAGATTAGATTCGTTAAGTCTCCAATATTTGGCTATTGATTATGCAAATAAAGGTTCATCGGTTATTAAGCCAATTGGTAAGTTAAGGATAACCATGAAGCTTATTGGTAGATACGAGGATTTTAAAAATTTTCTCTCAACTATTGAGACAAATGTAAGAATTATTGATGTTATTTCTTTGGGACTTGAAGGTGGCGCGCTTAGTCGTGGCGCCAATCTAAACTACAATTTAGTAGTTGATACTTATTATCAATCAGAAAATTAAACTATGGCTATAATTGTTGAAGAAGAAAAACAAGGTCCAGGAATTCTAATTATTTTAGGAACAGTTTTAATTATAGCAATTTTACTTTTTGCGACTTGGACTTTATTTTTCTCTCCAGCTCCCAAAGTTGAGGTTTTGCAACCCAAAGAATTGGAGAGGACTTCAGAGGTTTCTAAAATAGAGTTAAACGTATCATCAGTTACTGAATCGCCGACTTTTCAGTCTTTAAAGAAATACGTTGAGAACCCCATCATTGGAACAACCGGTCGCGTTAATCCTTTCGAGCCATTTTAATATGGATGATAGGGTCTTATCCGATACTCTTGTCCGCAATTCTCTAATTTCAGAGGAATTAGCTCAGAAACTTTTTACGGAAGCCAAGAGCAGTAATAAGAGTCTAGAAGAGACAATTTTGAGCAGGCGTCTTATAGACGAGGTTTCTTTGTCTCAAGCTAAGAGCCAGATTTTAGGAATTCCATTTAAGAAAATTGACCCCTCTGCAATTCCAGAAGAAGTTTTAAAGATAATTCCAGAGGAAACTGCTCAAACTTATAAACTAGTTCCAATTTCCAGAGACGAAAAAATTTTGGTTGTGGGAATGCTTCGGCCCGATGATACGCGCGCCCAAGAAGCTTTGAGGTTTTTAGCCAAGCAAAATAAATTAAGTTTGGGGATATATCTTATAACTCCTTCAGACTTGGAGATTGCGTTAAGGCGATACTCACCATACGAAACCGACATACAGGCTGCCATAAGTTCCTTAAATGTAAAACCAGGAAGCAATTTAAATACCGTTCAAAGAATAGTTTCATTAGAGGAAGAAGCTGGAAAGTCTGATGAGGCGCCGATTATAAAAATAGTTTCATCGACTTTGAGAGCTGCAGTAGAAGAGGGAGCATCTGATATTCACATAGAGCCACAGCGAACGAGACTTAGAATTAGGTTTAGGATCGATGGAGATTTAAGAGAAGTTTCTTCTTTCCCATTAGAATTGCACCAACCAATAATTTCTAGAATTAAAATACTTTCCGATTTAAAAATTGACGAGACAAGAGTTCCACAAGATGGAAGATTTAGAACTATCGTATTTGGAAAAGATATAGATTATCGTGTCTCAACTTTTCCGACTCCCTCTGGAGAAAAGGTAGCAATAAGAGTTCTTGATCCAACTATCGGACTTAAAGAGATTAAAGATCTTGGGCTTGTTGGTAAAAACAAAGATATTGCACTAGAGGCGCTAAAGAAACCATATGGAATGGTTCTTATAACTGGTCCTACAGGAAGCGGTAAAACAACAACTCTTTATTCTTTCCTCCAAATTTTAAATAGAGATGAGGTAAATATTTTGAGCATGGAAGATCCAGTCGAATATTTTATTGATGGCGTAAATCAATCTCAAGTAAGACCGGAGATAGGATATTCCTTCGCTGAAGGGTTAAGGCAAGCCGTGAGGCAAGATCCTGACATAATAATGGTGGGGGAGATAAGAGACTCGGAAAGCGCTAACTTGGCTGTTCAAGCAGCTCTAACGGGACATATAGTTTTATCAACTCTTCATACCAATAACGCAATCGGGGTTATCCCAAGGCTTATGGATATGGCAGTCGAGACATACCTCCTGCCGTCATCGTTAAATATAATGCTTGGTCAGAGATTAGTTAGAAAACTTTGCGATAATTGCAAGAAGGTAGAGGTGGCTTCAGACGAAATTCAGGCTATAATAAAGGAGGAAATTAGTAAGCTAGGCAAAGATGAGTTTGCTAATTTAAAGACGCAGGTTCAAAATTTAAAAGAGCCTTACAATATTTATAAAGCTCAAGGGTGCAAGTTGTGTAAGGGTAAGGGTGCTGCCGGCAGGATAGGAGTTTTCGAAGTTTTTAGAATGACACGAGAGCTTGAGCAGATTGTAAGCAATCACCCAACAGAAACTAAGCTTAGAGAAGAGGCGGAAAGGCAGGGTATGATAAGCATGAGGCAAGATGGGATAATGAAAGCATTAAATGGAATCATTTCAATAGAAGAAGTTTTAAGGGAAACAACATCAACATAAAATGGATTACAGGGGCAAACTTAACGAATTACTTTTAACAACAGCAAGACAGAATGCATCTGATTTGCATATTGCGGTTGGCAGAAAACCAATTATAAGAATTGATGGCGCCTTAATCGCGCTTGAAAAAGAACAAATTTTGACTCCTGAAGATGCGCAAGGTTTGGTATTATCACTTTTGACTCAAGATCAAAAAGAAAAATTTTTGAAATATGGAGATCTTGATCTTTCTTATTCATTTGAAGATAAGGCAAGGTTCAGAGTAAACGTTTTTTTTCAGAGAGGATTTATGGCAGCGGCCTTAAGAATGATACCCGCCGAGATTAAGACAATTGATCAATTAGGCCTTTCACCAGTACTTCATGATTTTTCAAAACTTAATCAAGGTTTCGTTTTGGTTGTAGGTCCTGCTGGACATGGTAAGTCCACTACGCTTGCCGCAGTCTTAGATGAGATAAACCACAATCGAATGGAGCACATAGTTACAATTGAAGATCCTATAGAATATTTGTTTGTTCAAGACAAGGCAATTGTTTCTCAAAGAGAAATAAAAACTGACAGTCCAAGCTTTCATAGGTCTTTAAGATCGCTATTAAGACAAGATCCAGATGTTCTTATGATTGGAGAAATGAGGGATCAAGAATCTATGGCAACCGCTATGACCGCAGCCGAAACTGGTCACCTGGTCTTTTCAACTCTTCACACAAACTCAGCTGCGCAAACAATCGATAGAATAATTGATACTTTCCCAACCGGACAACAGGGACAGGTTGCGTCCCAACTTGCGGCTACACTTGTGGCGGTTGTCTCTCAAAGATTAATTCCTAAAATTGATGGTGGAAGAGTCGTTGCAAACGAAATAATGATAGTAAATCCGGCGATTAGGAACTTAATAAGAGAAAACAAGATTTACCAAATTGATTTGGTTATTGAAACAAGTCTGCAAGAAGGAATGATGACGCTTAATCGCTCGCTCGCCGAACTAGTTAGAAGAAAAGAAATTTCTTTAGAAAACGCAGAGCTATACTCTTTGAATTCAGGAGAATTAAGGCTTCTTCTCGAGAGAATCTAATTGTTAAATGAAGTTTAAATATAAGGCAAGAACAAAAGATGGTGAACTTCAGATAGGTTATGTAGAGGCGCCGACAAGAGATGCTGGTTTAAGCATACTTTCTGGCCACGATCTTTTTATTCTTAGTATTGAAAGTGATGAGAAAAAAGATTGGCAAAGCCAGATATTAGGTTTCTTGAATAGAGTAGGTTCGAAAGATCTCATGATTTTTACGAGACAATTTGCAACTTTACTTGAAGCGCAAGTTCCATTAGGGGATTCGTTAAAAACGTTAGAGGCTCAAACAAAAAATGTGGTTTTGAAAGAAGCGATGGTGGATATAAAAGCCGATGTTGATTCTGGTCTTTCACTGTCACAATCTTTTGAAAAATACGGAAACATTTTTTCACTTTTCTATGTAAATATGATTAGGTCGGCAGAGGTAACTGGACGTGTTGAAAATATAATGGGATTTTTAGCCGATTATATTGAGAAGCAAGTTGTTCTTACGTCAAAAGTAAGAAATGCTCTTATCTATCCATTTATAATGATATTTCTCTTTATTGTCGTTGCCAGTTTTATGGGTGCAGTTGTCTTGCCTCAAGTTGGATCAGTTTTTAAGGAATTAGGAGTGGAGCTTCCGTGGTTTACTCAGGCTCTTATATCTGGCGGAACTTTTTTGGCAAACTGGTGGTGGGCAGTAGTTATAACCATTATAGTTTTCGCAATATTTATAATTGATTATTTTAGAACAATAGAAGGACAAATCGTTTTAGATGAAATTGTTTTTCGCATTCCGGTCTTTAGCACTCTTTTAAAACAGCTTTATGTTGCAAGGTTTGCGGAGTCGCTTAGCATCCTTATTAAGGGTGGTATCCCAATAGTACAAGCAATTGAAATAACCGGGCACACAATGGGAAGTTTTGTTTATCAGGAAATCTTGCACGGTGCCGCAGAGGACGTTAAGCGTGGGGAACTTTTATCCCAGTCAATCGCAAGAAGAGATGATTACTTCCCTCCACTTGTAAGTCAGATGGTTGCGATAGGAGAAACAACTGGTAGACTTGAGGAGCTTTTGGTAAAAATCTCTTCATTTTATACTCACGAAGTAGATTCGATGGTCGGAAGTTTAGTCGAACTTATTCAGCCGATTCTTATGATATTTATTGGTGTTTTAGTTGGTGCGCTCTTTGCTTCAATACTTGTACCAATATATAGCTTGGTATCAACTTTCTAGTTATGATATAATTTACAAAATGAAACTTACTTCTAATTTCAAGAAAAGGGAGGGCTTTACATTAATCGAAATGTTCGTGGTAATCGCCGTTATTGGAATCTTGGCGGGGATCGTTCTTCAGGGAACATCCGGCTTTCAATCTAAGGCAAGGGACACAAGAAGAATAGGAGATCTCAAAAATACACAGAATTATCTTGAGCTTTATTATAATAAGTGCGGACATTATCCGGGGAAGGCAGATTGTAATGACACCTCTAATCCTTCTAATTGGTCTGAACTTGTCACTGCTCTTAATGATAGCAAGGTCACAAATGCGAAAATTCCTACTGATCCAGTTCCCGGCAGAAATTATATTTATTCAGTCAAATCAATTGATAGGCTCGAGTATATATTGGGAGCGGTGTTAGAGAACGATAATAAAATCTTGAAAGACGGTCTTACTGAAAATCCAACCGGATTTTCTCCTTCGGTAACTTGTACAGATACCTTAACTTATTGTTTCAGATCATAGTTTAAAACCGTGCCTGATTTAAGCTATCTTCTCCTATTTATTTTCGGGGCATCAATTGGCAGTTTTCTAAACGTTGTTTCTTCAAGATATAATCCTGGTCACGGAATTTTTAAAAATATTCATGGACGCTCTCACTGTGATTATTGTCAAAAGAAATTAGGTCCATTTGAACTAATTCCTATTATTAGTTTCTTGATTCAGTTAGGGAAATGTAGAAGTTGCGGCAAAAAACTTTCATTTCAATATCCAGTAATCGAATTCTTGTCTGGCGCAACATTTGTTCTTATACCCTTCACGTTTTTAAGCCAAGGAGCGCAAATTTTGGGGAAAGCAATTTATCCTCAATTTCTTTTTGCGCCAAGACCCCTCTCCGGCGGTTATGAAGAAGCGCTTTTAATGACGGGAGTTTGGATATTAATTTTTCTCACACTTATTTTAATTTCACTAATTGATTTGAGGTTAAGAATAATACCCGATTCACTAAATCTTTTTCTTTTGGGGTTGGGGATATTTATAAATTTTCTTAGGTCTGGCTTCTTAGACTCTGGATTTCTAGGCACCTCTGACTACGGAAGTTTCTTAGGAAGTTATTCAGGACTTTTGAGATTTACCGACAACGTTTTAATTAATGGATTAACCGGTCTGGTCTTAGCGGGTTTCTTCTTTGCCCTGCTTTACTTCATAACAAAAGGAGCTGGAATCGGTTTTGGGGACGTAAAGTTAGCATTTCCTTTAGGATTAATACTTGGATTTCCAGATATAATTCTTGCAACAATCCTTTCATTTATAATAGGTTCTATCTATGGACTAGCTTTAATTATTAAGAAAAAAGCAAAGATGAAAAGCGCAGTCCCATTTGCTCCATTTATGGGGATAGGGGTTACATTAGTGTTCTTTTTCGGATACCATATTATAAATGCCTACTTTGGGATATTTAGCTTTTAAAAGAATTAAATCAGATTCCGATAGAATTTATCCTAAATCTTTAGCTGGTTTTACTTTAATAGAGATGCTTATAACGATAAGCATTATAAGCATATTGCTTTCATCAATGGTCTCATCAAGTTCACTAGGTAGGCGTGAATTTATTTTAACCTCTAGCCAGCAACAACTTAGAGCGATAATAAGTCGCGCCAAATCACTATCGCTTAGTACCGCCCTATCAACCTTAGGAACCATTTGTGGCTATGGCGTCCGTATTGATAAAGATTCAAAAACAGCTTTTATATTTAGAGACTTGAAGACAAGTGCCAATTGTCCAGGTGATAATGTTTATTCCGCTGGCGGAAGCGAAAAACTTGGCGGTTCCCTAAACGAAATTAAATTAGATAACTCACTTTCTTTTTCGGGCAATACAGACGTTGTCTTTATTCCACCAGACCCTACAACTATAATTAATGGCGATCCAAATAGTCCGCCAGTTGAGATAGTTATCAAAGCAGGGGATAACAATATTAGAAAAATTATTCTGAACAGTGCTGGATTAATAGATCTAACCTCAAAATAAAATGTTTTCTCTAAAAGACAAAAAGGGGCAAATGATAGTCGAATCTGTCATTGCAATGGGGATCATTGTAACGGGCATTGTTAGCATTGTAGGTCTTGCATCAAGATCAATAGGACAAAGCAGATCAATTGCTGACGAGTTTATAGCAATTAATCTAGCGGCCGAAGGGGTAGAAGTTTCTAAAAATATACTTGACGCCAATATCATAAATGGCCGTGCCTGGAATCAAGGATTTGCAGATGGAAAGTACGAAGTGAATTATTTAAGCTCTTCGCTCACGAGCGTTTTAGTTGTTCCTAAAAATCTTCTTTTTGATTCATCAACTAAAATTTATAGTTATAATTCAGGAGAGAAAACCTCCTTTACAAGAGTTATAGAAGTTAAAAATTTAAGCGGTAACGAAATAATGTTAATTTCTGAAGTTGGCTGGAAATCTCGTGACGGTGGTAATAAATCAACATCTGTTGAGACAAAATTCTTAAACTGGAGATGAAAAGTGTAACTACTAAAAAACTTGGTGGTTTCACTCTTATAGAGTTAATGGTCGCAATGGGTATTTTTACAACCGTTTTAGTTGTTGTTACTTCACTCTTTTTGCAATCTTCAAAAGCGCAGAGGCTTGTCGCAAAGCGCGCTGCCGCGATTGATAACGTGTCTTTAGCTGTTGAGCAAATCGCGAGAGAACTTAGGACTGGATCAAATATTTCAGTTATCGAGAATATTAATAGAGTAAATGAATTAAGATTTACAAATTATAAAGGTGAAAAAGTTGTTTATAGACTGGGCAAGAAAGAAGCCAATAGTTTTATTGAGAAAAGTTCTGATAATGGGGTAAGCTTCCTTCCTCTCACAACAGTAGACATAAAAATGAATCTTTTGGATTTTAAGTCAATTAGTTATGGAATTCCCAGGATTACAATATTGACTGAAGCCGAGGGACCATTCGAATCAAAATTTAATTTACAAACTACAGTTAGCGCAAGACTTTTATATTACAGACCATAATGAAAATAAATTTCAATATAAATAATAGTGGGCAGACAATGATTTTGTCGGTTTTAGTCTTATCCGGTCTTATCTCTGTTGTCGCCGCTCTTTCAAGTTTCTTGCTCTCGGTACAAATCAGATCGGTAACTGATGCAAGGTCATCGGGTGAGGCGATATTTGCGGCGGATACGGGGATAGAATGTATTTTATTTAAAGAATTTGGAAGGTCTTCATATTCAAGCGTGGATTGTCCAAACATTGGCGAAGAAAAAATTCTCTTTAATGGAGCTGAACCTAGAGCTAGATTCACTTTTAATATAGTAAGTCAGGTGGGGGATAACAAAACATATCTTTCAGTTGGGAAGGATAAATATGGAAGAACTGCGAGAGCCTTACAAATATCTTTCACAAGGCAATAGACCTATAGACGTTTTAAACAAAAAATTGTATAGTTAAAGTTCAGCACATTTACAATAAAACATAGTGTAGTTTCGCAGATTTGATTTTGATAATTCGAAGTTAAATCCGCGAAACTACATCGGAAGAAAGGTAGGCTAGTTGCCTATAGCATTTAATCCTTCTGGCTCACACAGGTTGTGGGGAGACTCCTGTGGGAGAGAGTATCGCGCGCATCGTTCGCGTCGCGAATTTTGAGATGTGAAAGGTCTGTCCTCCTAAATGCAGAGTTCACAACAGAGCGCAACGCAGTACGAGTCAGTCGGCGTGAGAAGAATCAATCCAAAGATCTTCCGCTCCAAGCTCGTGGAAGATCTCGCAAAGCTTCTCAACGGTTCCTTGCCGTCCCTCGATCGCAGGGAGCGAAGGTTCAGGGTCGATGAGATCCGGAATCTGCTCAGTAGGATCGCCAAGGGCATCTACTGGGTCTGCGTGGCTTGCGGGGGGCGGATCGAGCCCGAATACCAAAACGAAATGGAGGGTCTCACGACTCGCTGCCGCGAATGCGCTTCGCCACCACGTCGCAACTAGTCCGTCGTCTCGCGTACTCGCCCTGCGCGAGAAGCCCACGCCACAAGCGTGGGTCTTCTCATTTATGGTTTATGGATATAGGGAAAGTAGTATAATATATAAAGTTCCTTATCATATTTTTGTTCGCTAGATATATATAGATTAGTGTAGCCTTATACGAGGCGAGGTTTTGGAAATCAGTAATTGGGTTTCTGAAACCTCGCTTCGTATAGAAGCGGATGAAAGGAGGGTGGTCGCAACCTTATCTTGGCGAATTCAGAGGAGGCCTGATATGGCAGATCCCGAACGGGACACGGAGCGCGACGATGCCGCCCGCCAGACGGAACGTGAGCAGGGCAACGCAGGCGAGGACACCGCGGACCCATCGAGCCCTGACTACGGAGCCGACCGGAACAGCTAGCTGACGCTCGGCGACCATGAAGGGGGCTCGAAGAGAGCCCCCCCTTCTCTAATATTCAATCTTTAGATTAAATAAGAGTGATTAAATACAATTTTTTAGTAGATAAAGAAGCCTGTTTCGCATATTGGGCTCAATCTCTTATTAAGTGGAGCTGGTATTTTGAGCAAAAAGAGTTTGATTACCATCAAGGATTATTTGGACCATTTACTGATGGGGAAGAAAAGTCGCTCAAATTATTAGCTAGTATTTTGAATAAAAAGGGTAATTATTTTAATTGGTTATGGAGTAGATATGGTGGCCAAAAAATATCTGATGAAGAAGAATCTAAAAGCTGGATTAAAATTAGAACTACTCTTGATGATAAATTCGAAAGGATGTGGAAAATTGAAGAGCCAAAATTAAAAAAATGGTCAATAATTCTCAGTAACTATGAATCGCCTAAACTTAATGAAATTTATAGCAAAATATTTAGATTTTTCGATGTAAAAGAGCAGCACCTACAAATTGATGTAAAACTGCTTTTCCACTGGGATTCAGAGCTACCAACTGCCCATGTCCAGCGAAATTTCGAAAAGATTATGATTCTCAACATCTCCAATGTAAAGGAAGTAAATATTCCAGAAGTAATTAACATTTTAACTCACGAAACAATTCACAAAATAGAATATAAATCGTTGACTTTACCAAACCTTATTGAAAATTCTTTTAGACAAATAATACGTCCCGTAGATCTCGACATACAACTTGAAGGATTATCAAAAGAAGAGCAATGGCGACATCTCCTTACAGAAACAATAATAGGGGCAATAGCTTCTAGACGTTTTAATACCTATGTAGGACGCGAATTAGCTAAAGATGTTAAACAAATTGAAGCGGATAAGATATTTGATTTTAATTTCACGAGGGATAAAAACAATCATGGTCTCTTAATAAGAGTTGTAGCTTCGAAAATTGAGGCTTTAACAGCTGAGTATTTATATACAAATAAAGTCATAAGCCAGCAATATTGTGATAAAGTAGCTACTACTTGGTTAGAGTTGGAAGGGCGATAATCGGAACTGCTTTTAATATATTGACACCTCGTCATAAATATGTTGACAAAAAGGGATAAATGTGTTAGGATGAAACCAAGATAGTTTAGACTAGTTCTTCAAAAACATATCGTATTTTCGCGGATTTGATTTTGATAATTCGAAGTTAAATCCGCGAAAATACGGAAGGAGGGCATCGCAAATGCCAACGATAAGTTCGTATCGCAGTCAGCGTCCGTTCAGTGCTGTCGCGATCACCGTTGCCGTTGCGATGCTTGTCACAGCGGTAGGGCTCTCGGTTCTTGCGCCACGTCCTGTGGCGATAGTTCCAGAGCCTCAGCCCGTTTTGACTCCCGCACTCACACTGGCACCCACGGCAGTTCCCACGCCGTCGCCGACGCCAACACCCATCCCGACGCCCACGCCGACCGCGACCCCCGAGAACAAGCCGGGCCAACCCGGTACCTGCCTCATCCTCGAGCAGAAATACTGCGGAACTGGCGACAAAGTTCTCGGTTTCCACGCAGGCTTCAACATTCCCGCTGGAGTCCCGTTGTTCGCTCCATTTGATGGTTACATCATAAGCTCCTCTGGGAAGTTCTCTCAGAGTGGCGGCGATTACCATCAGGTGGGTGTCTACGTGTCTCCAGATGGAAATTATCAGAAATCGACGCTCCTCGTAGATCTGACTCCAGCTGAGCCAATCGTCTCTTCTGGTCCAGTAAAGAAGGGTCAGCTGATTGGCAAGACAACTGGAACCGTCGTTTCTGAGGCTGGTGGTCGCAACCTGCTCGTTAGCGCTTCTACGGCATACGGTCTCCCTGACACTGGGTTCGAAGCCCACCTCCTCGCAGAACTCCTTCAAAGCAAATAGGCTAAGTCGAAAGGCAAAGCCTTTTACTCGCGTAACAATTGCGCGAGGGGCCCCAGTAACGTTACTGGGGCTTCTCATTTATGTTATAATTTCGACAAATGTGGTCTATGGATATTAGCAGAGCAAATAAAATATTAATATATCTTATATTATTTTTAATAGTATTATTTTCCTTTTCGTTTTACTTGAAGGACCAAATTGGAAATAAAATTTCACAATTTTTCATAAGTAAACCCGGTACCTGCCTCATCCTCGAGCAGAAATACTGCGGAACTGGCGACAAAGTTCTCGGTTTCCACGCAGGCTTCAACATTCCCGCTGGAGTCCCGTTGTTCGCTCCATTTGATGGTTACATCATAAGCTCCTCTGGGAAGTTCTCTCAGAGTGGCGGCGATTACCATCAGGTGGGTGTCTACGTGTCTCCAGATGGAAATTATCAGAAATCGACGCTCCTCGTAGATCTGACTCCAGCTGAGCCAATCGTCTCTTCTGGTCCAGTAAAGAAGGGTCAGCTGATTGGCAAGACAACTGGAACCGTCGTTTCTGAGGCTGGTGGTCGCAACCTGCTCGTTAGCGCTTCTACGGCATACGGTCTCCCTGACACTGGGTTCGAGAAAAGTCTTTTAGAAAAACTTTTAACAAAGATATGAAAATGAATTATTTATATAAAACGTTATCACTTTTTTCCTTTATATTAGTTATCTTCGGTTTTGCTCACGTTGCTAATGCTACAAGTTATTGGACGTCCCCAGTAATAACTGTTGGTCAGTGCAATACAACATATTCAATCTACAATGCGGGAGGTTGTTATGCTAATAAAGATTGTGGTTTTTATTATGATAACAATACTACTGTGAACAAACCCGATTTGTGGTCTAGGTACAACGTTGAGAAGACAACCACTATAAAGTTTGAACCTGTTCCTGGTTTCGATCCAACTAGTTCGGTATGTGATAGTACTGAGCTTTGTTTTTCCCAAACAGTTTTTGATTTTTTTAGACTGTCTAATATTTATTCTACAGCTGATAAATATGCACCAGCCGGGTTTGATAATACTAAGCTATATTTAATGATAGATCGCTCGGGATGTACTTCTCCTGCCGTTGACACTACTCCTTACAAAGTTTGCTGTGAGCTTAATCCCGCAGGACTAACTACAGGTAAGGCCGTTCCCGCTCTTTCTATAGATGCAGATGATCTGCCTCCTCCTGAAGGGCAGTGCCCTTCAGGTAGTAAGATTTATGAAAATGTAAACAGCAATCCAGCTTATTTAGCTGAGAATAATTACGGCTATTCCGCCGATTTAACTTGTCCGAAGCCAACTCAATGTACTGAAGATAAAAAGTGTACAGGGACTACATATACTAGTTGCGTAAATGGTGTTTATGTAGACAATCTAAATGATTCAAGATGTGCCCCAATCCTATGTGCGGCTGGATGTAATGGTGCCACTACATATACTTCATGTCCTAATGGTCCACTAGGTAAACCAGCTTATAGTCCTAATGATTCAAGGTGTGTTCCCACTCAGCCCACTCCACCTCCGTCAACAGGTGGCGGAGGAGTGCCTCCTGGAGGAATTCTTTGCCAATTTGGAGTTTGTTTCTGTTCAGACGGTCAGCTTCATTTTGGCAGTTGTCCTGCCCCGACACCACCGCCTTCATCTGGACCATGCGTTTTTGGAGTTTGTTTCTGTTCAGACGGCCAACTTCATTTTGGCAGTTGTGCACCTACTCAACCGTCTTCATCTTCACCGACACCACCGGTGACACCTCCGTCCCAAAATATCTCTTCAACTTTTTTACAGCCTGTTTCTTGTACTCCTCAAGGTACCTATATTGAGAATAAATGCCAAGTTGGTTGTGTTTTTGACCCGCAAACGAAAGAATGTGATGAGGATACCCATGCTTGTACGAGTACGGGCTCCAACCGTTGCGTTACGGCTACCGGCGCTGATTGTGGAGCGCCAAAGGCTGTCACGCATACCTGTAATACAAGCTGGTTTCAACCTTGTCCTAGCAATCCATTCACATTTTCGTCTTGCCGTCTCAATTGTGGTCCCTTCGGTTGTGAGGGTAACTGTAATACTATGGACTGTCTGCCGAAAGTTTGCCACGCGAGAACGGGAGATGAAGCAACGTGCGGATCATATTCTCCTTCAGGAAATCTTTGCGGAGTGAACCAAACAAGAACTTGTCAGAGAACGGACACTAGCAGCTGCACCGATACAAGGACGCAATGCGATTGCAACATACAATGCAAGGCAGAATGGACAGAAGGAACGGTAGAATGTGAATGGGGACAGGGTTGTGCTCCGGGTCCATCAAACACGTATAACGGAATAGATGGATGTGGGAATAAAATATTTACCGATAGTTGTAAGGGACCTCAAACTCCGCCAAGTTGCAATTTAACCTCAAGTTCCACCCAGGCTCTTGTAAATCAGAAAGTGAATCTAAATTGGTCGTGCGCATTGGCTGACACTTGTTCTATAGATAATGGTATTGGATCAGTTCCGACTTCTGGTAGCAAGCAAGTTGCTTCATCGACAACAAAAACTTATAAATTAACTTGCACGAATGCTAAAGGCCCAACCTCTCAAAGCACTACTATAAACATCTTCGCGCCATCAATCCAGGAAAAAAATCCAAGTTTTATAGACTCCATTCTTAAAATTCTCTCATTTTCTATAACTAAAAACAAAATAGCAGGTTTTTAATATATAAACTGTAACCTATTTTACTGGAAATAAACCCTCCAAAATATTAGAATTGATAAGGATTTATGAAGAAAATTGAGGCTAAGGAACGTATTGAAAAACTGAAGAGCCAAATAAATAGGTATCGTCATGCTTACCATGTTTTGGATAAATCTTTGGTTTCCGATGCAGTTAACGATTCATTAAAAAGAGAGCTATTTAATTTGGAGCAAGAATACCCCGAATTTACAACACCTGATTCTCCGACACAAAGAGTGGGTGGTAAGCCTCTCAAAGAATTTAATAAGGTAAGGCACGAAGAGCTGATGTTGTCTTTCAACGATGCTTTTTCCGAAGAGGAAATGCGAAGTTGGTTTACTCGAGCAGAAAATTATTTGGGTAAGAAAGTTAGTCCGGAATTTTATGTTGAGTTAAAAATTGACGGACTTGCCATAGAGCTAATTTATGAAAATGGAATTTTGACTCAAGGGGTAACAAGAGGCGACGGACTAATTGGAGAAGATGTAACCCAAAATTTGAAAACAATTGATGCAATACCGTTAAAACTTGAAAATAAAAATATTCCTAAAAAACTTATTGTTAGAGGAGAAATTTTCTTAACCAAAAAAGAATTTGATCGCATAAATAAAGAAAATGAGAAAAAGGGAGACAAGGTTTATGCAAATCCTCGTAATGTTGCCGCCGGCTCTATTAGACAGCTTGATCCAAAAATTACCGCTTCAAGAAGATTGGATTCCTATGAATATGATATCGTTTCTGATTTGAGCCAGAAAAAACACGAGGATGAACATAAAATACTCCATGAGTTTGGGTTCAAGACTAACCCGCACAATAGGTTAGTTTCTTCAATAGAAGGAGTTTTTGAATTTAAAAATTATTGGGAAAAACATAGAGAAAAGCTTCCTTATGAAGTTGATGGTATTGTCGTTATTTTAAACAACAACAAAGTTTTTAGCGATGCCGGAGTTATCGGTAAGGCGCCTCGCGCCGCAATTGCTTATAAGTTTTTTCCAAAAGAGGTAACAACCAAAGTAATGGACATCAAAGTTCAGGTGGGTCGCACTGGTGCCTTAACGCCAGTTGCGAAGCTTAAACCAGTGGAGGTGGGAGGTGTCACAATCTCAAACGCAACTCTTCATAATTACGATGAAATAAAGAGATTAGGGTTAAAGATCGGAGACACGGTTGTTGTTAGTCGTGCAGGAGACGTAATTCCACAAATCACTGAAGTACTTAAGAATTTAAGGGGTGGAAAAGAAAAAGAATTTAGAATGCCGGTGGTATGCCCGATTGATTCGTCGAAAGTTATAAAAGACGGAGTTATATATAAGTGTTCAAATAGAGCTTGTGGAGCAAGAGTAAGAGAAAATTTATATCATTTTGTTTCTCGCAAAGCTTTCAATATTGATGGACTGGGCGGGAAAATTATTGATAGATTTCTTGATGAAGGTCTTATATCTGACGCCGCAGACATTTTTTCTATTAAAGTGGGCGATATTGCCGGACTTGAACGGTTTGGAGATAAGTCAGCTAATAATTTGGTAAACGAGATAGAAAAAAAGAAAAAGGTAAGTTTAGAAAGGTTTATATACAGTTTGGGAATTTTACACGTCGGAGAACAAACCGCAGAAGTGCTTGCTCGTAAGGCAACCTTAGGAAATAAAATTGGCATAAATGAATTGTCGAAAACTTTTAGGAATATATCTCTTGAAGAGTGGCAAGAAATTCCAGATATTGGACCAAAAGTTGCGAAAAGTATCTATGATTGGTTTCGTGAAGATAGAAATTTAAGATTTCTTGAGAGATTGGAAAAGGTTGGCGTTAAACTTGAGGTAAATCAAAGAAAGAGAAGTTCAAAATTTGCCGATAAAACATTTGTTTTAACTGGAAGTCTTGATTCAATGTCTCGTGATATGGCTAAAGAGAGGATTAAAGAGTTTGGAGGTAACGTTTCAGAGTCAGTGAGTAAGAAAACCGACTATGTTGTAGCTGGTTCCGATCCTGGGTCAAAGTTTGATAAAGCAAATCAACTTGGGGTTAAAACTTTGAGTGAGAGAGAGTTTTTAGATATGCTTAAGTAATATGAATTTAGATATTGAGTATTTAGGGAATTTGTCTCGTATTGAGTTAACCCAAGAAGAAAAGCAAAGATTTTCTAATGAATTAGCGAAAGTCTTGGGACATTTTGAAGAACTTAAGGAAGTAAACACTGACAAGGTAATACCTATGACTGGCGGAACTTCTATGGAAAATATTTTTAGACCCGACGTATTAGAGGAGAATAAAGAATCAGGAAAGGGAGCCAACGATTTTCCAGACAAGAAAAACGGATACTTGAGAGTGCCTAAAATTTTCTAATATGATTGATTTAAAGGAACTTACAATAAAGAAATTTCACGAAGGATTATTAAATAAGAAATTTAGCGCGAAAGAAGTAACGGAGTCATTCTTTAAAGAAATAAAAAATAAGGATGGAGAAATCGGCGCATATCTTTCTCTTAATGAAAATGACGCTATTGAATCAGCGTCAGGAATAGACAATGCGTTATCGAAAAATGAAGAGATAGGTGTCTTGTCTGGTGTACCAATAGCTGTAAAAGATTTAATTCTTATAGAAGGAGAACCAGCAACTGCAGGATCAAAGATATTGGAAAAATATGTTGCTTCTTATGATGCAACAGTAATAGAAAAATTGAGAAGCGCTAAATCAGTTTTCTTGGGCAAAACTAATATGGATGAATTCGCTATGGGAAGCTCTACCGAAAACTCTGCCTTCAAAATTACTAAAAATCCGCATGATTTAACTAGGGTCCCAGGAGGTTCCTCTGGTGGATCGGCTGCTGCAGTTGCGGCCAATATGGCTCTAGTCTCTCTTGGGTCGGACACCGGTGGATCAATTAGGCAACCAGCAAGTTTTTGCGGAGTTGTAGGCCTCAAGCCTACTTATGGAGCAGTTTCAAGATATGGTCTTATCGCGATGGCCTCATCGCTCGATCAGATCGGACCTTTTGCGAAAACAGTTGAAGATGCAGTAATCGTTTTTAAATCAATTGCAGGTCATGATTCAAAAGATTCAACAAGTTTTAATTCAAATTATGGCGACGAACTTTTAAATCCTGATTTCGGAAAAATTAAAGGGTTAACAATCGGGATACCCGATGAATATTTTGGAGATGGATTGGACAAGGAAGTTGGGGATTCGATCAAAGAAGTAATAAAATCTTTAAAAGACGCAGGGATAAAATTTAAGCAAATAAATTTGCCCAATACTAAATACGCATTATCAACTTATTACATAGTTATGCCGGCGGAGGTCAGTACAAACTTGGCGAGATTTGATGGAATTCGTTATGGGACAAGGGGGAATGCGCCGGACTTATTGGAACTCTATAGAGAAAATAAAGGAAGGGGATTTGGCCCAGAGACCAAGAGAAGAATAATTCTTGGAACATTCGTTTTGTCAGCTGGATATTATGATGCTTACTATACTAAAGCTCAAAAAGTAAGAGCTCTTATAAGGGAAGATTTCGAAAAGGCGTTTAAAGAAGTTCAAGTTGTTTTGGGACCTACTGCTCCCACTCCAGCTTTCAAAATTGGTGAGAAAGTTGATGATCCGCTCCAAATGTATCTTTCCGATATCTATACAATTCCTGCAAATCTAGCTGGAATTCCCGGAGTATCAATCCCCGTTAAGGGAAGAGAAAATAAACTACCAATAGGGTTCCAATTATTAGGAAATCATTTTAGAGAAGCTGATATATTAGGGATGGGACAACTTTACGAAAGGTTGTAAGATACTTATATGGCTGAAATTAAAGTTAAATATAGACATTTAGGCAAAAGAGCGCTCTATCTTATTCTGCTTCAGAAAACGCAAGTTTCATTTATTTTTCTACTTATTGGTTTAGGAATAGCCTTTTTTCACGCAGATACGAAAGATCTCTCAGACACCTTAAGTTATGTACAAATCGGTTTTATAGCCCTTTTCTTTTCAAGTTTTTTTATTGGTTTGCTTGCTGGGTGGATTCAATACGCAAGCTACAAGTTTGCTCTTGATGAGAATGCAATAAAAATAGAGCAGGGGATAATAACTAAAAAAGAAATTGCGATTCCTTATCGACAAATCCAAAGCGTTAATATTGAAAGGAGATTCTTAGATAGAATTAACGGAGTTAGTCATCTTTATATTTTGTCAGGTGGAGAAGATGATAATAAAAAGGATGGCAGTGAATCAGAAGGCATCCTTTGGTTAATAGACGCAAAGGAAGCTGTTGCACTAAGAGACGAACTTATGAAAAGAGCTAACGTAGAAAGAGTGATAAACGTAGAAGCTAAATATTAGCCTACCAAGTTTTATTTCTAATCTTTATCGTACCGAGCTTAACCCCTTTGTCGTTGTTGATAAATAATATTGCGAAAACTAACAGAAGTGACGAGCAGACTATTAAACTATTTTTAATAAATGGAAACGGGATTTCTTGAAGCAAAATAATCTTGTAAGCTCCGAAGAAAAAGTAAGCCATCTGAAGCGCTAGGGATATTATGTGCCAATATCCTGCGGCGTTCCATTGCCATGGTTCTTCTTTAAGCCATATCTTCCAATCGTTTATTGAGAAGAGAAGGTGGATTATAAGAGAAGCAATCACACCGAGCATTAAGAACAAGGCAAGTTCAAAAGGATTTGGGAGAAGATCGTATCCCTTAAGCATTGAGAAGATAATTGTATTTAAAACTGGAAGTATAACTGCGTCTTCCAAGAAGCCAAAAGTGGTTATACCCAAAAACCCTCTAGGTCTCTGTTTCATAAGGCCGTATCTGTGTCTATAAATGAGAAGCGAAACTCCAAAGTTGGAAATAGCGCTCACCAAAAATATACCAATAAATAACATATATTCAGTTAATTTCTAGAGTTTATTACTAAAATATGACCGTTTTAACTCAAAAATATGAACGAAGTATCAGATTTGAGCCCAGTTACTATAGCACACCAACGGCAAATTTAAAAGACCTTAATATTCTGCGCAGCCGACCGGATTTGAACCGGCGATCTTCTCCGTGACAGGGAGACATGTTAACCGGGCTACACCACGGCTGCAAACACGATTAGTATATCAATACTATTATATAAATCAAAAAATAAACGAAGAGCCCCACCTATTCGGTGGGGCGCCTCAGGACGCTTGCTGAGATCTAGTTCTGGACGAGGACCATCTCTCCCACTGTCTCGAAACGCAGCAGGTCAAAATGGCCAAGGAGACCTCCTGCGTCGTAAGGTTCGATCAACAGCGGTTTTTCCAAGTCAGGAGGAAGAACCATACGGATTCGCCGACCTCTAGAACCAAGCAGGACCGCGACGCACCGATCTGGTTCAAGATCAGCGCTGACATCGTTGAGTGGACCCGGTTCTCCAAGCTCGAAACCACCCAACATGGCTTCACTCCAGATATGTTGTGCAGCTTTGACCGCGAGATTCCTGACCTCGTCTGGACTCATCGCTTTCACCTCTCTTTTTAATAGCGTCTTCGGCACAGGACTAGTTACTAAGGATTATAATAACCAATTCTGTGCCGAATAAATCTTTTTAATGTTCTATCTCAACAATAGATTTTCTATCACAAAAGTCAATTTACAATCCTTTAACTAGTTTGTTAAAAGTTTTACCTCTATCTTTATAGTCTTTAAACATATCAAAGCTTGCAGCACCAGGCGAAAAGAGAATTACATCATTTTTAAGAGAATCCTTAATAGCTATTCTTAGCGCTGATTTTAAATCTGGTACCGCTTTAATTTTTACTCCAGATGCTTTAATAGATTTGTTTATTTTAGATTTATTTTCGCCAAAAAGAATTACAAGTTTTGTATTGGATTTTTTGAGAATCCCAGCGACTGGAGCGTAATCCAAATTCTTGTCCTTACCTCCCATTATTACAATCTTGCTTTCTTTGAAAGCTTTTATTGCAGCAATAGTCGTTTGAGGATTAGTCGAAGCAGAATCATTATAGATTTTTATACCTCTATATTCTCCAACAAGCTGAAGTCTATAAATTATTCCAGTATATTTTTTAGCTGTTTTAATTATTATAGATTTTGGAATTCCTAAAGTTAGAGCAACTGCAGACGCCATAACGACATTTTTGAAATTGTGCTCGCCTGGAATTTTAACATCACTACTTTTGAACAATTTGAAATTATCAGTTAAAACCAGAATCTTTTTAGCTTTACTTTTCGACGCAACATATTTTCCGGTCTTACTATCAGTAAAATAGAAAAGGGAGTCAGTTTTCTTTTGGTGTCTTGCTATTTGTGACTTTGCGTCCAAATATTCTCTAAAGTTTTTATGAGAATCCATATGATCTGGGAAAATATCTAAAATAACCGCGTAATTTGGCGAGACTTTCAAATCTTGCAATTGGAAACTCGATAGTTCAAAAACTGTCCAAGAATTCTTTTTAAGAGAGGGGAGGAAGTCTACGCTAGGTTTTCCTATGTTTCCGACAAGCCGAACATCTTTGTGATAATTTTTAAGTATCTTATATATAAGAGTTGATGTTGTACCCTTTCCTTTTGTTCCGGTTACACCGATTATTTTTCCTTTAGCAGATCTAAAAAACAAATCTGTTGAGCTCGAGAAATTAACACCAGCTTTAATGGCTTTCTGTATTTCAGGAAAGTTATACGGAACTCCCGGTGAGCGATAAACAGTATCGAAGTTATTTAAATTCTTAAGGTAATTTTTATCTAATTTCTTATCAAGAATAGAAATTTCGAGTTTTGGATTCACTGTCTTTAAATATTTAAAAACAGCTTTTCCCTCCCTTCCGAAACCCAAGATAGCTATTTTGGGATTTTTTTTCATAGATTTATTTTAATGTGTCAGGGGTGGGGATCGAACCCACGACCGCAGCGTTATGAGTGCTGTGCTCTAACCAGCTGAGCTACCCTGACAAAGTCCGTTTACCGTATTTTATCAGATACTCTTTCTTTTCGCGACTCCATTTTTTTACTTCTCTTTCTCTTTTCAAAGCATCTATCTTTTCTTTAAAACTCTCGGTATATGCTATTTTTACGGGCTTGTGAGATCTTGTATATCTTCCACCCTTACCTGATTTATGTTCTTCGAATCTTCTCTTAACATCTGTTGATGAACCAGCGTACAAGCTAGTATCAGAACACCTTATTAAATAGAAGAAATACATTATAACCTTTGCCCCGCTCGCAATAGGCGAGCGAAGCGAGAATAGTTGCGGGGGCAGGAATTGAACCTGCTGCCTCAAGCTTATGGGGCTCGCATGCAGACCGTTACACTTCCCCGCGGTAACAGCAACATTCTATTATTGTAGCTTCTTATTGTCAAAGAAACAGCCATTAATATAAGCCAATAGCGTACACAATCATTTTCTTCTATAATTAAACTTTAGTAATGAATGTTTCTAATTTGAGAGAAGAAGCTTTGAAGGAGGCCGAAGCAATCGAAAACGCAGACCAACTCAAATCTTTTGAAATTAAATATTTAGGTAGAAAAGGCAAACTAAACGACGTTTTAGGGTTGCTTAAGACCCTTTCTATCGAGGAAAGGAGAGAATTAGGACCTAAGGCTCAAAAGTTAAAAAAAGAACTTGAGGAGATAGTAGCTTTTAAGACTAAGGAAGTAAGTTTAGAATCTAGCCCGCAGATCGATATAACTAGACCTGGTAAGAAGCAAGAACTTGGCCAACTCCATCCGCTTACAAAAATTCAGAACGAAATTCACGATATTTTTATGGCGATGAATTTTTCTGTCGTTGATGGACCAGAAGTTGAAACAGAGCATTACAATTTTGACGCCTTAAACATTCCGCCTGATCATCCGGCGAGAGACGCTTGGGACACTTTCTGGATTAAAGAGGAAGTGAAGAAAATTGGCAGTCGAAAACTTTTAAGGACTCACACAAGTCCTATGCAGATTCGTTATATGGAGACTCACGAACCACCGTTTCAGATTATTGTTCCTGGGAGAACTTTTAGATACGAAGCTATAGATTCTTCTCATGAGATAAACTTTCACCAATTAGAGGGTCTTATGGTTGGAAAAAATGTTTCTGTTGCCAACCTAAAATATGTTATCGAAACATTTATGAAAAAATTATTCAAAAGGAAAATTGAATTCCTTTTTCGTCCGGCATATTTTCCGTTCGTTGAACCTGGAATGGAAGTTGATATAAAACTTGAAAACGGAAAATGGCTTGAAATGATGGGAGCAGGAATGGTACATCCACGAGTTTTTGAAGAGGCTCATTTGAATCCAAAAGATTATCAAGGATTCGCATTTGGAATGGGAATAGAGAGATTAGCAATGATTAAATATGGAGTTCCAGATATAAGATTATTCAACTCGGGCGATTTAAGATTTGTAAAACAATTTAAGAAATGAAATTTTCCTATACACTAATTAAAAAACTTGTTCCTGCCGTTAAAAGCAAGTCTGATTTAGTTGATAAGTTACATAAGTATTCTTTTGAGACTGACAACTTGGAAGGGGACACTTTTAATTCAGAAATTCCACACAATCGTTACTCTAACGCCGCATCACATTATGGGGTGGCGGGGGAGTTAGCGGCAATTTTGAATTCAAAATTAAATATTAAGGAAAATAAATCTATAAACGCCCCAGAAAAGAAAGGTTTAGTTGATGTAAAAATAGAAACCAGTCTTTGCGAGAGATATACGGCAAGAGTTTTTGATATTCCTAAAATTGATAAATCCCCAGTGTGGATGCAAAAGATTCTGAAAGATTGCGGACTCAAATCAATAAACGCAGTAGTCGATGTTATGAATTATGTGATGCTTGAAGTAGGTCAACCTCTTCATGCTTTTGACTACGAAAAACTTGAGGGAGTCGGAAAAAAGAAAACTATATATGTAAGACTAGCTCGTAACGGTGAAAGTTTTGAAACAATAGATAAAAATAAATTTAAACTTGATTCCAAAACAATTGTTATTTCTGATAAGAAAAAAGCCCTTGCAATTGCTGGAATAAAAGGCGGAAAGAATTCAGAAGTAGAGAAGTCAACAAAAAGAATAATAGTTGAGGCGGCCACTTTTAACGCGGCAAGTATATATAAGACATCAAAAACTCTAAAATTAGTAACTGACGCATCGGTTCGCTTTTCTCATGGACTAAGCCGACTCCTCACAGAAATTGGAATAAACAGGGCAACTGAACTTTTAGGAGAGATTGCTAAGGCCAAGCTTGTTGATTCAAAAGATGTATATGGTAAATTGCCCGGTAAGGAGATTATTGAATTTAATGTGGAGAAATTTAAATCTTTGTCTGGACTTGATTTAACCAAACCCGAATTAGTTTCTTACTTAAAGAGATTAAATTTTGGAATTATTGATAAGGCGAAAAAGAAAGAAAACTTTTTAGTTGACGTACCCATCCTTCGAGATGATGTAACTATATTTGAGGATTTAGTTGAAGAGGTTGTAAGACTTTATGGTTTGTATAGAATCCCAGCAGCTCCTCCAATTTCGGCAATTATGCCTGCGGAGCTTGAGGACTCTATAAATGTTAAATATAAAGTTAGATCGTTTTTGGCTAGTGCTGGATTTAGCGAAATATATAATTCATCATTCGTATCAATAGGCAATAGTAATTCCTATGAAATTGCTAACCCAATCTCTGAAGACAAGAAATTTTTAAGGACAGATTTACTTTTGCACCTAAGAGAAAGCCTTGGTAAAAATTCTAAGTTTTTTGAAAATCTAAGGATGTTTGAAATAGGAAAAATATTCGTCAATAAAAAAGAGGAACTTCATCTTGGAATAGTTGCAAGATATAAGGGTAATGAACCATTCTTAGAAATTAAAGGAGTAGTCGATGGATTGTTAAGACAATCCGGCTTAACAGATATTTTTATGAAGCCGGTAAGTAATGGTTTAGAAATTGAATCTAGCAATCTTAATATTGGATTTATAAAACACCTTGGTAGCAATAGTGCTGGTTGCGAAATAGATTTAGTTAAATTAACTAAATTAATTGAAGAAGAGGATGAATATAAACCAATTCCTAAATATCCTGCGATTCAAAGAGACTTGTCTCTTTCTATGGAGAGAAATACTAGTGTTGGAAGTGTCACGGAGACCATTCAAGATTCAAAAGCCAAGTATGTTTATAACGTCGATTTAATGGATTATTACGACGAGAAAAGGTTTACTTTTAGAATAATTTTTCAGGCAGAAGATCACACTTTAACTGATAAAGAAGTAAATAGAGAAATGGATAAAATCGTTGCATTTCTTAAGTCTAAATATAGATTCGAGGTTAGATAAACCCTTTGTTTTTAGGCTCTAATTCTGATATAATTGTTTTTGTAACACAGTTTCAGGTGTTTTTATTTGAGCTCAAAATTCATGAAAGAAACTAAGAAAGAACCAAAAAAGGAGTCATCATATACAGCTAAAGACATATACGTTTTAGAGGGGCTGGATCCTGTTAGGAAGCGTCCAGGAATGTATATCGGTTCAACTGGAGTCGAGGGTTTGCATCACTTAATTTGGGAGGTATTAGGTAACTCAATAGATGAAGCAATGGCGGGGTTTGCCAATAACATTGAGATCAAACTTTTAAAAGGAGATCTGGTAAGCGTTGAAGATGACGGACGCGGTATTCCAGTTGATGTTCATAAACAGACTAAAAAGTCTGCACTGGAAACGGTCATGACCACTTTGCACGCTGGAGGAAAATTCGGAGGCGAGTCATATAAGGTTTCCGGAGGACTTCACGGAGTTGGCGTATCTGTTGTTAACGCGTTATCCGAATGGCTTAAGGTAGAGGTTTATCGAGACAAAATTGTCTACTCACAAGAATATGCAAGAGGAAAACCAAAAGGGCCAGTAAAGAAGATTGGTAAATGTGACAGAACTGGAACTAAAGTAATTTTCAAAGCCGATCTTGAAATATTTTCAAAGCTTGAGTTTGATACAAAAAAAATAATTGAGCACTTGCGTGAGCAGGCTTACCTTACTAAAGGAATAAATCTAAGTTTAGTTGATGAAAGAAGTGAGGTTCCGCATCATTACGGTTTTCGTTTCGATGGAGGAATAAAATCATTAATTGATTATTTAAATGAAGATGGCGACAAAGTACTTCAGAAAGACGTTTTTTACGCTAACAAAGAGAACGAAGGAATTTTAGTCGAAGCTGCCCTTACTTATAACGATGGAATTGATACTAAGGAATTAAGTTTTGCTAACAACATAAGGACTATCGATGGGGGAATGCATCTTACCGGATTTAGATCCGCTCTAACTAGATGTATTAACGATTATGCAAGGGACAACAACTATATTAAAGCAACCGAGGACAATTTAACCGGAGACGATGTAAGAGAGGGACTTACTGCTGTTGTTTCAATTAAACTTCTAAATCCACAGTTTGAGGGTCAAACCAAAGCCAAACTTGGTAATCCAGAGGCGAGAACTTCAGTTGAGATTGTTGTTGGAGAAATGCTGAAGGAATTTTTAGAGAAGCATCCATCTGACGGAAGAGCAATAATGGAGAAAGTATTGCTTGCCGCAAAGGCAAGACAAGCTGCTAGAGCCGCAAAGGAAACAATACTTAGAAAAGGAGCGCTTGAAGGATTAACACTTCCAGGAAAGCTTGCTGATTGTCAATCAAGAAAAGCAGAAGATTCAGAACTATTTTTAGTTGAAGGAGACTCTGCCGGAGGTTCAGCCAAACAGGCGAGAGATAGAAAGATTCAAGCCATTCTTCCGCTTCGAGGAAAGATCTTAAACGTTGAAAAATCGAGAGTTGATAAAATTCTTTTGAATAAAGAAATTAAATCTTTGGTTATAGCGTTAGGAACATCTCTTCATGACCAGTTTGATATAACAAAGTTGAGATACCACAAGATATTTATTATGACCGATGCCGATGTTGACGGCGCGCACATTAGAACATTGCTTCTAACGCTTTTCTATAGATATTTCAGACAGATTATTGAAAACGGTCACTTATATATTGCAGAACCACCACTTTATAGAATCCAGTTTGGCAAAACGGTTAAGTACGCCTTTAATGACGCCGAGAAAGATAAGGAGTTGAAAACTTTTAAAGCTGAAGCCAACCCGACAATCCAGCGTTACAAGGGTTTGGGAGAAATGAATCCTGACCAACTTTGGGAAACCACAATGGACCCAGAAAGGAGATCCGCTAAAGTTGTAACTATTGATGATAGCAAAGAAGCCGACCACCTATTCGATATACTTATGGGCGATGAAGTAGCCCCAAGAAAGCACTTTATCCAGGTTCACGCCTCGTCAGTTAAAAACTTAGATATTTAAAGCCCAGACTTGAATTATATGAGCGAATCCACTAATATGCTCTTACGTTAAGCCCGAAAATGTTAGGTAAAACAATAAATTTTTTAAAGGAATCACGCGAAGAATTAAATCGTGTTATTTGGCCAACTCGCGAGGCAACCATAAAAATGGTGGTTACGGTTATTTTACTTTGCTTAGTCGTTGCTATGTTCTTAGGAGCAATTGATTTTGGACTCTTAAATCTAATCAAAAATTTCATTTAGTATGACAAAGACAATGAAACAGGAAAAAACAGGAGTTAAGCAATGGTTTGCTGTTCATACTTATTCTGGTTACGAAGACGCTGTTTCAAGATATTTGAAACAAAGAGTTGATTCTCTTGAGATGAACGACAAAATTTTTAATGTAATAGTTCCTAAGGAGAAGAAAATCAAATTAAGAAACAAGAAAAGAGTAACAACAGAAGAAAAAATTTACCCTGGATATGTATTAGTCGAGATGATTATGGAGCCTGATTCTTGGTATGTCGTGAGAAACACACCAAGAGTTACCGGTTTCGTTGGATCGGATTCAACAAACCCAACTCCATTGTCTCATGAGGAAGTAGAGTCACTTATGAGCAGAATGGGAGGAGGGGAGGCGAAGTTTAAAGTCGATGTGGCAATTGGAGAAACTGTAAGGGTTACAGACGGACCTTTCAAGGATTACGATGGAAAAGTTGTGGAATTTGATGAAGAGCGAGGACGTGTTAAAGTGATGGTGCCAATTTTCGGAAGAGATACAGCGGTCGAATTAGATTCACTTCAAATAAAAAAATTATAAAATGGCGAAACCAATAAAAACAGTAATAAAACTTCAAATAGAAGCCGGTAAGGCAAACCCAGCTCCACCGATTGGAACTGCTCTGGGTCCACAGGGAGTAAATATTCAGGATTTTTGTGCCCAGTTTAACGAAGCAACAAAAACTATGACTGGGGATATCGTCCCAGCAGAAATAACTATTTATGACGATAGGAGTTTCACATTCAAATTAAAAACTCCTCCAGCATCAGATTTGCTTAGAAAAGCAGCAGGTGTTGAAAAAGGATCTGGTACACCAAACAGGAGTAATGTTGGTAAGATTAGCAAAACCGATCTTAGGGCAATAGCTGAAAGAAAAATGGTTGACTTGAATGCCAATGATGTAGAAGCCGCAGAGAGAATTATCTCTGGCACCGCAAGATCAATGGGTATTGAGGTAACCAATGACTAAGTAAGTATCTTTTGTTATGCTTTAATAAGCCTCATTATGAGGCTTATTAATTTTCATAGATGCGAGATTTTAAGGTAACAATAGGGTTGGAAATTCACGTAGAATTAAATACCAAAACTAAGATGTTTTGTGGTTGTGTTAATAATCCTGACGAAAAACGGCCTAATATAAACGTTTGCCCAATTTGTCTGGCGCATCCAGGAACCTTGCCTACAATAAACGAAGAAGCGATTAAATCGATGATAAAGATAGGTCAGGCGGTAGGAGGCACAATAGCCAAGTTTTCTAAATTTGATCGCAAGAACTATTTTTATCCCGATCTTCCTAAAGGTTATCAGATTTCTCAATACGACGAACCGTTAGTTCAAGGTGGAGAAGTCGCAGGTGTTAAGCTTACGAGAATCCACTTAGAAGAGGACACAGCTCGCTCAATACATGATCAAGAGGGAGGAGCTCTAATCGATTTTAATCGCGCTGGAGTGCCCCTCATGGAACTTGTTACCGAACCCGTTATTTCTTCGGCTGACGAAGCGTTAAAGATGGCTAAGGAATTACAATTGATTCTTCGTTATCTTAAGATTTCAGAAGCCAATATGGATAAAGGAGAAATGAGAGTTGAGGCAAACATTTCTATTTCTAAAACTAAAGAATTTGGGACTAAAGTAGAGGTAAAAAATATCAATTCATTTGCTGCGGTAAGGGACGCGATTGCTTACGAAATTAAAAGACAAGAAGAAGCATTAGACAAGGGTGAAAAGATTGTTCAAGAGACGAGAGGTTGGGATGATATTAAAAAGATTACCTTTTCTCAAAGGCTAAAAGAGAACGCTCACGATTATAGATATATACCAGAACCTGATCTGCCACCTTTAAAAATTACGGATGACGAGTTGAGTAAAATTTATAAAGACTTACCGGAGTTACCAAAGGCGAAGCGTGAAAGATTCTCTCGTGAATATAATTTATCGGAAAACCAAATCGAAACTTTAATAGAGGATATGGCGCTTGCCGAATATTTTGAAGAAACAATTTCTGAAATTAAGGTTGAGGATAAAAATCCGCAAATAACATTAATCTTTAATTACTTAACGACCGATCTTAAGGGACTAATTGGCGGAGAAGAGTTTAATAGAGAAGAAATAAAAATTACTCCAGAGAATTTTTCTGAACTTATTTTGCTTATTGATAGTGGAAAAATTTCTTCTCGCGTAGCTAAGGATGTTTTAAAGAAAATGTTTGAGACAGGACTTGATCCTCATTCGATTGTAGGAGAGGATGGACTTCACCAGATTTCCGGTGAAGAGGAAATAAAGCAATTTGTGGAAGAGGCGATAGCATCTAACCCCAAGGCAGTAGAAGATTACAAAAAGGGTAAAGAAAACGCTGCCCAATTTATCGTGGGTCAAGTAATGGGAAAGACGAAGGGCAGAGCCAACCCAGAGGTTATTAAGAAAATTTTAGCCGAGCTACTTAAACAGTAAGCTTGTTGGCAAAAAGATAAGCATTTGTTATAACTTAGCTGTAAAGCCGTTCTTTGAGAACAGTAAATTTACTTGCAAATTAGTCGTAGCTTTTAGTTGGTAATATTCTTACCGATTAAGAGCTACGACTAACGGTGGCTGAAAGTCAAATAAAACCGAGTCGAGCAGAAAGAGGAAACGTCATGCCAAAGCGTGATATCGCCTCGATGTCCACAGAGCAGTTCAGGGAGTTCTCTGGAGCTGTCATCCGGGCACTTCCGGACAATCTCATTCCAAGAGTCGCTCAGGGATGGATCACGAATCCGGATTCACTCCGTCGCGCTCTTCGTCAGACACTTGCGCCGACATGGAACGGACTCCCGGTGGTAACTCACGAAGGATGCGGTGCGGATCATTCAAGGGACGTGGCCGTATGCGGTGGCACTGATTGCGGCAATCACGAGTCAAACATGAACTGGTGGGACCACTGTCATGAGTGCGGTGGAGAGTTCATCGAGTTCGTGCGTATTCGTCCCATGTCTGCTGGGAGCAGGCGATGATGGGTGTCACCGACCCTTCTGGTGCAGAGTGCAATTCCCGGTGCGCGTTGACGATGTTCGCTGGCCAACCGAATCCGAGAACCTGCCCTTACTGCCCGTGCTTCGATGCAGCGCATGATGACTCCTGGTGCTTCTGCTGCGAAGCGTGGTGCAACGAAGAGGATCGTGGGTGGACCTAGGCCACTTCAAGTCCCCGCCGACGAGTAGCCAACGTAACGTCCTTGCAAGTAGAACTCGCACACGGCCCGTGGGGGAAACTCCACGGGCCGTTCTAATTTCTAAATTAAAAAGTTTTTAACTAAATTTTCTACTTCTTTTTGATTCTTAATCCATTTGATTTCTTTATCTCTTTTGAACCAAGTCATTTGTCTCTTGGCGTAGCGCCAAATTTCTGTTAATAACTTAGCTTTCATTTCTTCATAAGTCATCACTCCGTCTAAATATTGGTTAACATAACGATATTCCAAGCCGAAATTATCCAATTTTTCTCCACCTAATTGTTTCTTTAGTTTCTTAACTTCTATGACTAAACCATTTTTAAGTCTCACTTTTAACCTCTTTTTAATTTTTAGTCGGAGTGTCTCTTTCGGGGGATTTAGGCCAATTTTCAATACATCAAAGTTTGTTATTCTTTTATTCCCTCCTACACTTATAGCTTCGGAGGGCACAGCGCGCTTGTCCGCCGAAGTTTTAACGTAGGCGGAAATTAGAGAAGGGATAGGTTTGCCGGTTGTAAGGGCAATTTCCAAAGCTCTTATTAGCCGCCGCGGGTTATGGCTATCGATATTTTTGGCTCTTTCAGGATCAAGCCTCTTTAGCTTATTGAATAACTTCTCGGTCGAGAGTTTTTCTAATTTCTCACGTAGTCCTTTTTGTGGTTTAACTTTGGGAAATTTTAAATCGTATATTAATGAATCAATATAAAGTCCAGTGCCGCCGCAGATAATTGGAAGTTTTTTCTTTCTCAATATTTTTTTGATTGCTAAGTTCGCCAGTTTTTGATATTTGGCAACTGTAAAAGTTGTTTTTGGATTTGCAACATCAAGCAAATAATGGCAGACACCATCCATTTCTTTTTTGGTAATTTTTCCTGTGCCAATATCTAATCCTTTATAGACCTGTCTGGAATCAGCAGAAATAATTTCTCCGCCAAATCGCTTAGTTAATTTAACCGCCAAAGAACTCTTGCCAGAAGCAGTTGACCCTAAGATAACTAAAACTTTAGGTAAGTTCATTTGTAAGTATTACAAGATTTATTTAATCCCTTAGCAATTTTTTTGAGAATCCTGGAATTTTAAATTACCGCCTAAACTTTTCTTCTAATTCTTCATAACAATAGCCGTCTGTTTGTCTTTCAGATAGGTCTCTGATTTTTTTCCTTTCAAGATTGTTAAATTTAGCGATTCCTAAAGAATAATTAAACCCAAGACGTTTAGAGATTGGGTATACTCCCCCCCAATGTTTTCCTTCGGACTCAGCCCAGAATCCTCTCCATTCTCCCTCCTTGGCAACCCTAGGAGTTGATAACAATTCTTGTACTAGCCTTTCTATCTCCTCATAACAATAGCCGTCTCTTTTATGTCCTAATACGTCTAAAATTTTTCTACCTTCGGGATTATTATTCTTAACAACTTTTAAAACCATTCCGTGACCAATACCAAACCGTTTAGCAATGGTTCTTATCGCCCCCCAATGTTTTCCTTCGGACTCAGCCCAGAATCCTCTCCATTCTCCCTCCTTGGCAACCCTAGGAGTTGATAACAATTCTTGTACTAGCCTTTCTATCTCCTCATAACAATAGCAGTCTGTCGGATGTCCGCCTAAGTCTCTGATTTTTTTCCTTTCAAGATTGTTAGGTTTAGCGATTTTTGAAATCGTTACCCAAGCAACACCAAACCGTTTAGCAATGGTTCTTATCGCCCCCCAATGTTTTCCTTCGGACTCAGCCCAGAATCCTTTCCATTCTCCGTCTTTGGCGACTTGAGGAATTGATAACCATTCTTGTAGCAGCTTTTCGATTTCCTCATAACAATAACAGTCTATCGGATGTCCGGCTAAGTCTTTGATTTTTTTCCTTTCAAGATTGTTAAATTTAGCGATTTTTGAAATTGAATTTTTACTAAGTCCAACGTAGTTAGCAATGGTTCTTATCGCCCCCCAATGTTTTCTTTTGGACTCAGCCCAGAATCCTTTCCAAGGATCCAACTCTATGGCAGACACTTTTGGTACACCACTGGTGTCTTCTTTTTCAGGTAAATCTTGGTCAGTGATTTCCTGCGAAGGAATCTTTTCTAAAAGAAAGCCCTCCAATCTATCTCTCCAATTTTTATTTTGAATGAAGCGGACACCAATACCGGGGTGGTCAGCTATAAGTTGGTTAAGTTCTGGCTTTGACATATTATTTATGTCATTTGTAGATAAACCAGATTGCTTTAGTTTTTCAGTATCAAAAATATAACTAGCATTTCTTTCTTCGTCACAAACTAATATAAGTCTATCAATGTCAGATATCTCAATGCTGAAATAGCTTAACCAGCGCATCATATCTTTGTCTATAACTCCTTCTCGTATCTGAATTTTTTCAAAATCAACCCCATTTTCTTTTAATACATAAAGAAGAGTTTTTAATCTATTCTTTGTGCCTGGTCTTGCATAAACTTCCTCGCCGATACGAGCAGGCATTTTTATATCTTTACTTGGTGGCGTGATTACCTCGCTTATATGTACAATACGTTCTCCAATGAAGGAGTCAATTTCTTCCAATTCCTTAATCTTCTTTTGAGCTGTGTCTAGATAATCATTAATATTTAGTAGACTGTATGCTGCGTATGCCAAATCCTCAATTTCTTTATCAGAAAGATCAGGATCTATATCCGGAGTATCGGCTTTGTAACTTTCAACTAATTCGTCTGTTAACCTGATAAGATCAGAAACAGCATCATCCATATAGCTGTTAATATTTTCAACAGTTACTTCTCTTTCCAAAACTTCATTAGATCTATCTCTAAATTGTTGTTTTTTAACTTCAGGGTTTATTGGTGTTTCTATCATATTTAGATTGTAACTAAATTCAAGACTAACTCAACTTTAGGCAAGTTCATTTAAATTTAATCTTGACTAATTATAGCAATTTATTGTATAAAGCCTATATTGTTCTTTGAAACACATGCATTGGTCGCAGCTTTTAGCCGATAAATAAATTTCTGTTAAAAGCTACGACCAATAAGAATAGAAAGCGAAGAAAGGAAGTAACCCGAATGGCTAGTCCGTGCCGAGTTCTACTAGTGCCCTTTCCCATTACGCCTCTAAGTGCCTTCGGGTACTTTCTGTATCGAAATCTCGGCATCGTGGATGCCGAGGTGGGAATCCATTATCACCGATCCTCAACTGTGCCGGTGGCAGCGGTAGAGATGGGAGGTGGGGTGATCCATAACTTCGCGACAAGCGATCTCTCTACACACCTTGAGACAGTCATTAGTGAGCACCACAATTGGGAGCATCAGTGGTGGTTACTGCGGCGTTTGCTCTCCTTTTGCAAATCTGGCGACAGCGCTAATGGGAAGCGAATGCTACGGTGGCTCATCGGTCTCTCGATATCTCTAGACGATCCCAAGCTGGTGCTTGAGCGTACAGAGCGGTTTTTCGTTGCCTGTCTCGAGCAAAAGCTTGATCTCTGGGAGGTCGGGTTCTCCGCCCCCGAAGAGGTTCAAGAACCCACTCTTCCAATGATTCCAGGAATGAAGAGGACGATCGACGCGATCTTGTCGATGATTCGGAGGGCCAGATGGATTACTCACCAGATTGGGCGAAGGATCAGCGTAAGCAGACGACAGAGACCTTTCGCGCCAACCGTTCTCGCTGGAGATAAGCGAATAGTCACCCTCCCAATCTTCAAAACGCATAAACCCGGTGAGAAGGAAGTTGTAGCGGCAGCACGCTTCGAGCTCATCGAGAGGAGGGTGTGGGAACTGCAATCCTCGCACATCGGCGTCGTAATCGGTGGTCCGGCTGGGAGTGGGAAGAGTACTCTCGCTGTATCTCTTGCCGCCGAGATGCGCAACATCCTTGATTCTCTTGCGACACGGAGTGGCTGGGATGGTTTCTCCCTCACGAGTGAACTCGTGACCCTCGATCTTGCAACCCCGACAACGGAGGCGATACAAACTGGAACTGGGAAAGATCGAGCAGGACTTGAAACGCTCAAGCGACCATGGACTGTTGATCTCGCTTTTCAGGCACAGCTTCGATTCCAAGAGGCGAAGATGAGATCGAATCTTGTCTTTGCGGATTTGCCAGGAGGAAAGGTCGACACCATCACAGAGATCACTGCATCTCTGGCAGACGTTGCCATTCTTGTTACCAATGACTGGTCCAAGATGCCGGAGTGGCGTACGTTTGCGCAACGGATGGGGATCAGGGTTGTCTCAGAGGCGAGGAGCCACCTCTCGAATGAGCAGTTCTCAAGCGTGGTAACCACGTACCGCCCAGGGAGGTTCATCGCCGGTCGAGTTACGGATTTGGATCGAGTGGGCCGCTCATGGGACCGTTTCGTTTCCTGGCTCGCGGAATTTCTTCTCTTCGACATACTTCCTACGCTCCAAGAGGAACGCAGAGCTAGACTTAGAGGACTTCTCGCGGAGCTTTGGCAGCCCCCCAAGTAGGAAGAAAAGTTTCTGGTTAATATATAAACCAGGGTACAGCAGGCCGTTCCAGAAAGGCCTGATTTTTTATTTCAAAAACCTATCTGAATCTTATTGGTAGAAAAACTTCCAAATCACTTTTGTCGTATCCAAATTCATCAAAGAAATCCAATACTTTAATATCAGAATTTTCTAATTCCATAAGTCTGTCGACAACTTCACTAAATTGATCATGAATTTCTAACCAAAACGCAACGGATAAGTCGTAATTCATAGCATTAAAAAGATCTTTTAATGTTGTATCTTCAGAAAGGAGTGCCTCTAAGTGGTCTCGACTTTCATTAATTGTAGCATCGTTCTCAGACGGAACGTCTTCAATATCTCCCTTTACTGTTAGTATTTCCACTCTACCACCTCGCTCACGCTCTTCGTTCTCTTGTTCTTCTCGTAACTCTTTATCTCGTAATTCTTTTGCACGTTTATATTCTTCGCTGTCTAACCCGAAAAGATATTCGGCTGCAACCATATTCGATGGTCTTTCTAATAAGGCTTTTTCACAAGCTTTTCTTACAACTTCTTCTACTCTCTGCCTAGTAGAGATTCTCATATTCCCCATTATTTTTAATATAGTTGCTGGGCTGTCAGTTTCGTTCATAATATTTTCCTCTGCAACCTGTAAAAAACGCGCTTCTATTTCATCTTCAGGAATGCCAAATTTTCTGGCTTCGTCAATATAATACGCCGTACTACTTCCAATCTTTTCAAGAGTTTCCTGTTTTCTTGCTTCTTCTTCTGGATTTATAACTCCCTCTGGCATATTTTCATTCTAACTTAATTTGACGATTTTTATAAATAATGGCAGAATCACCAATAGAGTTAGCTATGTTCTTTTAGCATCCGCAGGCGCGATATGGCGCCGGGATTGGGGTGAATTGTGAGCGATAGACCGCCGTTCGTGATTCTCGTTCGAGGTCCAGAAGGTTGGCAAGAAGTGAGTGCTAAAAAGGCACTCGAAATCCTCGTTCTCCACGATCAGGAAAGAGTCGTCGTCGCAATCGTTACCCCATCCCACGCTTCTCATCTTCACATCGAGTCCGCTCAAGAGCTCGAGAAGGTGAACGAAGTGCTCCTCGCTGGGTATTGGCTTCGAAGAGGGGAAAATCCCAGGACCAGTCCGGAGGTGGCACTCGCGACCCCGTGACAGTTCATGTGCCCTGGAAGGCAAGGCAAGACCTTTCGGGGTTTTGCTTTTATTTAGTTATATTGCCACTAAGTGGAACAATTATTCAGAAAAGCTTGGGTTACTTTTAATGTTAACTGCGATTGCAACAATAGTCAAAATACTTACCAAGCAAGGAAACCAAACTTGGGAAAGCCACGGGACCGGAATTAGAAACAATACGTCTGGAGTGGTAAGTGAACTAGGCCATCTGGTCGTTAACCACAAGCCTACGTAATAAAAAATATCCCAAAAAGAAAAAACCCAAAGGAACACAGCACAACGTTCCCTAAATTTCTTAGCAGAGAGCAATGCAATCGTTATGAGCATAACTATGGTTGCAGCTTCACGGAAAAATTCGACCGTAAATAAGCTTTTAGGCAAATCATTTAATAGTTCTACTTGTTGATAGTTGTTTCCGGATTGCTGGACAACATCGGATAGACTGCCCATATAGCCTGGCAGAAAACCCAAGGCAGCTCTTAAGTAAATAACTATCGACGATTCAACAAATCCGAATGCCATCCCGAAGATTGCGGCGAAGAGTAATTGCTTTCTTGTTATTAATAATTTATTACTTCTGAATAGAAAAAAGACAACGACGGGGATAAGAATCAACAAATTCACCCACAATGGTTCAGCTAATAAAATAA